>Ga0137403_10000775_pt1 | contig 40975 bp, 42 predicted proteins | sample CZOMad2_1_16fung_FD_122057 | JGI IMG/M metagenome (GOLD analysis project Ga0137403, IMG submission 122057) | Vadose zone soil fungal communities from Angelo Coast Range Reserve, California, USA - CZOMad2_1_16fungal (Hybrid Assembly) | ecosystem: Environmental > Terrestrial > Soil > Vadose zone...
TGGAAAAAAATGAGGAACGTGGCCCCGGCTAACACCCGCAGGAGGTGCTGTCGCTTGTCCTCATCGTCTCTGGTGGTCACGGCTGCCATGGTCGTCATCCCGTATGCGGCGGAGATACGGCTGCAGCGTCTGCGAGCGGACCCTTGTGTGGTTCACGCCCTCAGGGGAGCGGTTATTTCTTGACGACAGCAATCTCGGCGATGGTGACCGTCACCCCTCTCGGCCGCAGGGTAAAGGTCACGGGATCGCCCGGTTGGAGACCATGGAGTGCTTCCCGGACATCCACGACGAACTCCATGGTCATGGGAGGCATCAACCCCGGGATTTCTCCATGGTCCAGCGTCACCATTCCCTTCTGCGGATCGACGGCCATCACGGTCCCTTGACCGTGAAAGCGTTGGTCAGCTCCTGGCCTTTGGGATTGATCTGCAGGAGAAGGTTCTGAGCGGCTCGCGCGAAAGCCAATGAGGTTGATCGCCGCCATCATCTGCTCAGGGGTCACTTTGGCCGGATCGTATTTGACCGTCGCGGCTTTCTCTTCGAAGCTGACTTCTGCGTTCACGACGCCATTGAGCCTCTCCAAGGCCCGTTTGACTTGTGGGGGTCAGCCGTAGCACACCATTCCTTCGACGCGCAGACGCACGGTGGCTGGTGAGATAGTCCCCTGAGACGACGCTTCGGCGCGTTGGAAGGCATTGTTCATGAGGAGCTGATGACGCAGGCCCCCGGTCTGCCCCATGGCCCCGAATGCGACGAGGAGCATGGCGGCGATCATTCCTCCACCAAAGATTATCATGGTCCACTGCCGCGTCCGTGTCATATCTGTCCTCCGCTCTGTGTTTCCCTACAACATGGGGCTACATCCCAGCCCTGAAGAAGTAGTAGCCGAGGTAGAGACCAATCAGGATCAGGATGACGCCACTCCCCCGCCGAATGCGAACGGTTGAGGCGACGAGGTGCTGGAGGAGGGTCTGCTTCGAGCTGGCGACGAGCACGGTCAAGAGCGTCATCAGCCCGCCCATGGCTAGGGCAAAGCTGATGAACGCAGTGAAGGCCCGCGTAAACGCTCCGCTGCTTAGCGGGAAGACCACGAGGCCTACGTAGATCGGGAGTGTACAGCCGGTGCTGGCCAGGCCATAGCCGAAGCCATAGAGGAAAAGGCTAGAAAGCGGCCCCCGAGCTGGTGCTGCGAACAATTTTCCCCTGGAGGCCCAGGTGGGGACGGGGAGTGAGCGGTTGGCGAGGATCACCCCGCCCACCGCCACCAGAATGAGTGCGACCAGGGGCTTCGCGGTGATCAGGTAGCGAGATAATGCGCCGCCGAGGGCGGAGAGGCCGATGCCAATGAGGAGAAAGAACACGACCGCCCCGAGACCGCACATGGCTCCATACCCCAGGGATCGCCATATCCGGCTCGTCGCTCCGGCGCCCTCGTCGAGCGCCAGATACCAGCTGATATAGGCCGGAAAGAGTGGGAAGGCGCAGGGAGAGAACAAGGCGGCCGTCCCGACCAGAAACCCAAAGAGGCTTAACGCCAGGGGTGATGCCGGGTCAATGAGGGGTGCAAGCGGCAGGACAAGCCTCGTCCATCCAACCCATCCGGCGAGCCCGATGCTCGCCACCAGCACCCCGTAGAGTGCTAACGAGAGGGGCGCGAGGAGCCTGCGCTCCCCTGCCCCACCGCTCAGCTCTCCTGGCGCGAGTGTGCGGGCCATAGGCCGGGCGAGCCGATTCGGCGCTCGCATGCTTAGACCTCCACCACGCTAAATCCGCTCTCGGTGAGTGCGCTCTTCAGCTGCGGCTCCTGGACTTTCGCCGGCTCATAGCGCACCGACACCTGCTTGTGCGGTACCTTGGGCGTGACCTCTTGCACACCCGGGAGTGCCTGGAGCGCCGTGCGGATCGTCTCAGCGCAGCCCTCACAGACCATGTTCGGAATCCGGAACTCCGCCTGGGCCAACGCGCCGCCTTCCACCAGCACTTCTCGTTGGAACGTCAGACCCCGGATACGGAGCGTGTTGAGCAGGATGGCGAAGATGCTCAGGACCATCAGCGTGATCGCGAGTGCCGGTGTGACGAGTCCCATGGCCGCCAGGGCCATCCCCACCACGTTGAACAGGACGGCGACCACCACATTGCCCGTTAACGTGCGGTAGCTGGCTTTTCCCAAGCTCAGCGCGTTCGCGACATCATCCAAGCGGTCGCCGATCAGGATGACGCCTGCGGATTCAATCGCCACATCTGTCCCGGCCCCTATGGCAATGCCGACATCGGCTTGGGCCAGGGCGGGCGCATCGTTGATGCCATCCCCGACCATGGCGACCTTGCGCCCCTCGGCTTGCAGGGCTTCGATGGCCGCGACTTTCTCGCCGGGGAGCAACTCCGCCCGGACCTCATCGACCCCGAGCGTGTGGCCAATCGCCTCTGCCGCACGGCGGCTATCGCCGGTAAGCATCACGGTCCGCACACCCCGCTGGCGGAGCTTCTCAATCGCCTGTTCGGCTCCCCGTCGCGGCGTATCTTGCAGCACCAGAACGCCGACGGCGACCTGGCCACGGGCAACCACCACGACGGACTTCCCGGCAGTGGCAAAGGCGTCAATACTTGCACGCACGTCCTCAGGGAGACAAACGCCGCGTTCTTCCACAAACGAGGGCTTACCCGCCAGGACCTCAACGCCCTCGACGGTCGCCGAGACGCCCTTACCCGGCGAAGCGCGGAACCCCTCGATGCTGAGCGGCTTCGCGCCTTCCCGTTGGGTGTAAAAGTGAATGGCCTGGCCCAGCGGATGCTCCGATGACCCCTCGACCGCGCCGGCCCATTCCAGCACCTCCGCACGTGCGGCACCGAACGTCACCACATCCGTCACCGTGGGGCGGCCGTAGGTGAGCGTGCCGGTCTTGTCGAAGACGACCGTGTTCACGGTCGACAGCCCGTAGAAGACCTCGCTAGCCTTCACCAGGAGGCCAATCGCGATGCCCTTGCCGCCGGCGATGGCGGCTAGCATCGGGGTGGTGATCCCCAGCGCACAGGGGTAGCCCATGATGATGGTCGTCAGGAGGACGACCGTGGCCTGGAGCGCATCACCGGTGATCAGCAGCCAGCTCACGAAGGCCAGGGCCGCGACACTGAAGACGACTGGGCCGTAAAAGTTCATCAGCCAATCGGCCATCAGTTCGATCGAAGGTTTGCGCTCGGCGATCTGGGTCATGAGCCGAACGATCTGGCTCAAAAAACTCTCTGCGCCCACCTTCGTGACACGCACCTGGAGAGCGCCGTCCAGATTCAAGGTCCCGCCGATCACAGCGTCACGGGTGGTCTTGGTGACCGGGACCGATTCACCCGTAAAACTCGATTCATCCACGCTGGCAATCCCCTCCAGAACTTCGCCGTCGAGCGGGATGTGTTCGCCGGGGCGCACCACGAGGGTCTCACCGACCACCACGTCACTCGTGAGCACCTCGACGGACTGACTGCCCCGCAGCACCCGCGCTCGCGGCGGCTGTAGGGAGAGCAGATTGCGGACCGCCTCGGCGGCTTTTTTGCGGGTGTCGAGCTTGAAGTAGCCAAAGAACAGGTGTAATACCATCAGCCAGGCGGCCACGGGCAGGAAGTTGGGCCAGCGGGGGTCGAATAGGGACAGCGTACCCACAATAAACGCCCCCCAGGCTCCCGTCGAGAGCAAGACATTCGCGTTAATCACGCGCTGGCTGAGCGCCATGAGGGTCTTGCGCAGAATGGGGTAACCCACCCAGAGCAGGACAACGGCCGCCACCGCCAGGCTGAACAGGCCTCGCGCCTGGGCCGGGAGGCCAAACACGTTCACCGAGTCGACCAGCACATCGATGACGGCCAGCGTCATGCCGATGATGCCGCGGCGCTTGATGAGCGTGTGGAGCGCCTCATCTGTCGCATACTGCTGCACTTCGGTCGCCGAGACCGTGTAGCCGAGTTTCTCGACCGCCTCGCCCAGCTCCGCACGGCTCATCTGCTGGGTGTCGGCTTCGACGAGGACAATGCCATGGACGAGGTTCACCAACACACTCTTAATCGCCGGATAGCGCTTGAGCGCCCGTTCAATGCTCATGGTGCAAAACGAGCACATCATGCCCGAGACTTTCATTTGCACGGTTTCTGTTGCCATATATCCTCCATCCACGTCAGCCCCACGCGCCTGAGGATTGTCAATACCTACCGCACGTGAAACGCTCCCATCACAGCCGGGGACAGCGCACACACCCAGGCATGCGGAGCGCAGGCTCCCCTGCAGAGCGGCCAGGGTCCAGAGGGAGTAGGGGGAGGCACACCCTTACCCTTTGACCAGTGAATCCTCCTGGAGATCCTGAGTCTCCAAGGCCTCCAAAATCGGGCAGGCGCTCATCGGACCTTGGCCGCTACAGTCGGCCACCAATTGCGTCAGGGCACCCTTGATGCGCTTCAGGTCTCGGATTTTGGCGTCGACATCGGCCAGCTTGTGTTCGGCCTGCGCTCTGACATCTGCGCAGGTCATCTCCGGGTCCACGCGCAAGGCCAGCAGGTCCGCGATCTCGGTGAGCGAAAACCCCAGCGTCTTGGCGCGGCGGATGAACTGGAGATAAGCGACGTCTTGCGCAGAGTACTGGCGGTACCCGGACTCGCGCCTGGGGGGTGCCGGGAGAAGGCCGCGCCGTTCGTAGTAGCGAACGGTTTCCACATTCACCTGTGCTTGTTGTGCCAACTGACCGATCGTGATCTCCTTCATGTTTCCCTCCTCGATCGATACTATAAACCCAGTACCTAGGTACAGAGTCAAGCCCTCTGCAAAGAATTTTTCACCCTCTTCATTACTGGTGGCTTTACTCTTAATAAGGCCGCTTATCGTGCCTTAATGCCGCTGCCAAAAACGGCCGTTTATGAGGCTGTAGATCAGAGGACCATAGAACATCCGGCCATTGTAAGGAAACGAGGATCAAAACTCATGTCAGAATCATCGGCTCAGCATATCGGCGCGCGGCTGGGCTTTGAGACAGACTCCACCAACCATGGCTCTCGCAGTTGTGACGCACATGAACGCCAGATGTGGCCCATTTTCCGGCGAATCGTTGCCATACCTCTATCTCTGCAAACATATTTGCGCTGCTGAACCGATGATGATCGGGCGTGGTACCTACTGCTTGCAAGTTTTTCGCGAATTACCTATGATGGGCTCAGAGCTATCGCTGACAGAATGTGATGCCAGGAGGGGATCCATTGGGACATGGGCAAGCGCAAAAAGGTTGTTGACGCCAAACTCCGACGCAGATTTCAAGAATCCTTGCTCACCTGGTATGCTGCCAATAAACGAACCCTCCCCTGGCGCAACACCGCCGACCCCTACAGCATCCTCGTGTCCGAAATCATGTTACAGCAGACCCAGGTCGATCGTGTCATCCCCAAGTATAAAGAATTCCTGCAAAAATATCCTACCCTCGAAGCACTGGCTAGCGCTCCAGTCGACGAGGTACGACAGACCTGGTACCCTTTGGGCTACAATGTCCGGCCGCTGCGCTTGCATAGTATCGCACGGGAGACCGTTGAGAAATACGGTGGGAAGATTCCCGATGATCCTGAGGCTTTACAAAGCTTGAAAGGCATCGGGCGCTATACGGCTGGAGCCGTGCTGAGCTTTGCCTTCGGCCGTGAGGCCCCGATCCTCGACACCAATGTGCGCCGTGTGCTGCACCGGGTTTTCATCGGCGAGGGAGATGCCAAACGCTATAGCCTGCAAAAGGACCTCTGGGAGCTGTCTGAGGCTCTCATTCCAGTTGGCAAGGGGTACGATTTCAACCAGGCGCTGATGGATTTTGGGGCGACCGTGTGCACGGCGCGCAAGCCGGTGTGCCTGGTCTGTCCAATGCAGGACTTCTGCAAGGCCTTCCCCTGCACGCCGTAGGCCCATTAACCGCGAAGATATAACTTGTGGACATTCAACCGGTCTCTTGTTACACTGAAGTCGTTGAAGTCCACTTGGTTCTTTCATTTTTTCGCTTCACAACAGAAAATCTACAACCTATCTGGGCCGAAGACCTGAGGGAGGTTTTCCCAGGAAGCACAGAGGAGGCGATCCGCCTGTCGTTGCCTGAAGGGCGCTGATCTTTTATAGATTGAAGGTTTGAGAATATGGACATAGACAAAAGCGTGGAAGCAAAGCGCGAGGACATCCTTCGTATAGCGGCTAAATACGGGGTGCGTAATGTACGCCTATTTGGCTCGCGAGCGAGAGGGGACGCCCGATCGGACTCTGACGTGGATTTCCTTGTAGATATGCCTTCTGGGTGCAGCCTCCTCGATGTCGGCCGGCTAATGATGGATCTTCAGGACGTCCTTGGGTGCAAAGTAGATGTGGTAGAGCCGGATGGATTGCATTGGTACATCCGGGATAGGGTGCTTAAAGAAGCGGTCCCGCTGTGAAAGACGATCGGCTTTATCTGATCCATGTACATGAATCTATCGCGCGCATCGAAGAGTATACGGCGAAGGGGCGCGAGGCTTTTTTCGCCGATACAAGGACGCAAGATGCCGTCCTACGAAACCTCCAGACTCTGGCCGAATCCACCCAACGATTATCAGCGGACCTAAAGGCGGCTCACCCTGAAGTTGATTGGCGAGGAATTAGTGGGCTGCGTAACATTCTGGTCCACGACTATCTGGGCATTAACCTTGTCCGCGTATGGGAGATCGTGGAACGCGACTTGCCTGTTCTGAGGGGACAAATTGAGACTCTCCTCAGAGGTGGTATAAGGGAACCATGAAGGAGCCCCTATCGTATGAGCGATGACTTCACTCGGGAAGAAATCGCCGTTCTTGCTCCCTATGTGACGAACACCCATAGGCCAATCTATGCCCTGAAAAACCTGCCCGAAGAAGTCGTGGCCGTGCTGTTTGCCTACTATAGCCGGAGTCGGGAGAGCTTAAGGCGCAATCTGCTGAAGCTCATTCAGGAACGAGATGTCGACCTCGAGTCAGGTCTCAATGTCTCTTCCCTTGAGATGGGAGAGCTCACCGCAGCCCAGGAAAAAGCTCGGCAATTTCACGAGAAATGGGTGGTGGGCTACGGCCACGCGTCGGTCGCAGAGCATGCTGTGGTTCATCTGGCCATTGAGGATGTGTCGATCATTGCTACCAAGATCATCGAGGATACCCGCCTGGCTTCGTATACGGAGAAATCGACCCGTTATGTCCTCTTTGATGGTGAGAAGTTCTGCCGCGTCCCTCGCCTCATGCAGTCTCCGTACGCTACGCTCTACGAGGACACCGTGCGCTTCTTGTTAAACACCTATGTAGCGCTGGTCTCCCAGGTGGTCACTTGCATCAAGACGCGTGTACCGCGGCGGACTGCTCAGGGCGAACGCGCCTATGAAACGGCCTGCCACGCGAAGGCCTATGACCTATTGCGATATTTGCTCCCGGCCGCGATATTGACCAACCTGGGATTGACCATTAACGCCCGTGCGCTCGAACATCTGCTTACCAAGCTCTTATCGGATCCGCTTGAAGAAGTGCGCGATATTGGTGCGGCGCTGAAACATGAGGCGGAGAAGGTGGTGCCGACACTACTCAAGTACGCCGACTACAATGCCTACGTGGCGGAAACGGATCAAGCCATACGCCAACTCAGTCAGGACTCGTTGGCCGAGGGTGACCACCTGGAAACGCCTGCGGTGACCCTGGTTCGTTTCCCAGAGGATGCGGAGGAGCAGCTCGCGGCGGCGATTCTCTATGGGTATACCGCGGTGTCATGGCTGCAGATCGTCGAGCAGGTTGGCAAGCTCAGCGCCGAGGCCCGCGCTCGGATCATCGATGAATATCTACATCGGCGTGGACCCCATGACCAGCCGTTGCGAGCTTTAGAGCACCTGTACTATACCTTCGAGATCGTGCTGGACTACGGGGCGTACCGAGATATCCAGCGGCATCGCATGGCCACGCAGACGCGACAGCCGCTGTCGACGCGTTATGGATATAGCGTCCCGGGTGATCTCGTGGCATATGGTCTCGGCGATGCCTTTCGGACGTGCATGGAGCAGGCAGCCGATGCCTACAACCGTATCGCCGAAGAATATCCCCTGGAGGCACAATATGTGCTGCCGCTAGCCTACCGCACTCGTGTGCTGTTTACCTGGAACCTGCGCGAGCTGTTTCACTTCATCCAGCTCCGTTCGGCCAAGCAAGGGCATTTTTCCTACCGACGCATTGCGCAACAGGTGTATGCTGAGATCGAACGAGTACACCCCGCACTCGCGCGTTATATCCGTGTCGACCAGGCAGATTACCAGCTCGGCAGGCTCTGAGGCGGCCCACAACTGTCGATGAGTAGGAACAGGGCTAATCCCACTCGGGCGGGCAGTAGACGATAACCTCTCCCTGCTTCACCGCCACAGGGATGACGTTGAGGTATTCGCCGGGACAGGGGCCATCGATGCACAAGCCGGTATTGGGCTCGTAAGTGGCTCCATGGGTGAGACAAATGAGATGGCGTTTATCGCGGGTGAAAAACTCGTTGTCGACCCAATCGAGTGGGATCGGGATGTGGCAACAACGGTTGCTGTAGGCGTAAAATCTCCCCCGGAAGTTGATCACAAAGCCGTCGATCGTTTCGTTGCCGCAGGTCAACTGAAATTTGCGGGAGGTACCCTGGGAGATGTCGCTCGCTCGGGCAACCACTAATCCTTCCTCCATGCTGCCTCCGTCGGTGATAGACCCTGCCAGATTTCAGGAATAACATAGGATATTCTTCGAACCCTTGTAAAGAGGATTATGACTCATGTCTACACACTCCCCTTCCAGCGATGACCATCCTATCTCACTACGGACGATGCTGGAGTTCGCCGTAGACGCTGCCTGGCAAGCGGGGAAGATGACTCTGGAGTATTTTCAGACTGGCACCGCCGTTGAGCACAAGGCCGATGCGTCGCCGGTCACCCTTGCCGATCGGCGTGCGGAGGAGAAACTGCGCGAATGCATCCAACGCGCCTTCCCGGATCATGGTATTCTGGGCGAGGAATTCGGCGAGGTTGCCGGGCGCACGCCTTATCGCTGGGTGCTTGACCCGCTTGACGGCACGCGTTCATTTATTCAGGGTGTGCCGTTGTACGGTGTCATGGTGGGCCTGGAATACCGGGGTCAACCGGTTCTCGGCGTGGTCCATCTTCCCGCGCTCGGAGAGACGGTGTATGCTGCCAAGGGAGACGGCTGTTACTGGAACGGCAGGCGTGCCCACGTCTCAACGGTCTCCCAATTGGGGCAAGCTGTGGTCTTGGCCACCAGTGTGCAGTCGCTGTATGAAGAAGGGCGAGGACCTGTATTTGAAACTTTGCGGGGACAGACACGCCTGCAGCGTACTTGGGGGGACTGTTACGGCCATATCCTGGTTGCCACGGGGCGCGCCGAGATCATGCTCGATCCCATCTTGCAGATTTGGGATTGCGCCGCCTTGCGACCGATCCTGGAGGAAGCTGGGGGAACGTTCACGGATTGGCATGGCACGGCAACTCACACCGGGGGCAACGGCCTGTCGACTAATGGCCATCTCTATCAGCCAGTCATGGAGATTATTCGGTCAAATCACTGACCGATGAAAATACAACACCTTCATAGTCGTCAAGTCCTCGTGCGGATTTGAGCGAAGAACGGGAAGGAAGGGCAAAGATGGCCCAGGATCCTCTGCGGCTTGAACGTTTGGAGACGCTTCTCAGCGAGTGTCAGAATGAGTGGGAACAACTGACTGTCCTGGAGGCGTCTCTCGATGAACAGCTGGATTTTCCCTTCAGAGCAGTCTGCGATGTCCCTGCAGAGCAGGGATCGTACGGTATCGTCGCCGGGGACCGCGTCATGGTGTTTGGTCTGCTTGAGGCAGATAAACAGTGGGGAGTCATGATGCGGGTGCGAAAGGGCAAACGTTTCTTTCGCTGTCCCCTGTTCCGATTACTTCCCAAGAATCTCACCGTCTTCCAGAAAGAGGCGGTGAACGATTACCGCGCCTGGTTTCGAACCGTGGGTTTGCCGGAAATCGTCGAAATGGATGAATGATCGCCATCACCAACGTCCAGTAGCGCGAGGGGTTTGCTGCACCAGCGGTGACCTGAGCTATGCTAGCGAGAAGCAGCTTGAACTCAAGACCGCAGCGGCCCGAAGGGGACGAACATCGCTGATTCTGGAGCCATTGTTTGGCGGAGAACAAAAACGCAGCTCATGCCAGGAACGGACTGCACATGATCACTGTGGCTGCTGGTATTCTCAAACAGGATGGACGTATCCTGATCTGTCAGCGTAAACGCACCGGCGCGTTCCCATTGCAGTGGGAATTTCCCGGAGGCAAGGTCGAAACCGGCGAGGATGCTCAGACCTGCGTGAAGCGGGAGTTACGAGAGGAATTAGCCATCGAGGCAGACATTGGCCCAGAGGTGTCTGCCTTTCAATACACCTACCCGAACGGCTTCCAGGTGAGCCTCGTGTTCTTTCGGGTCAGTGGCTATACCGGAGAGATGGCCAATCAAGCCTTCGAGCAGATCCTCTGGGTCGAACCCGGCGAACTGCTGAGCTACGATTTTTTAGAAGCTGACCGAGCCCTGGTGGCTCGTATCGCTCGCGGGGAGCTGGTGTAAAAGGTACATCCGGCATCCCTCGTGACGGCACCCTCGCTGAAAATTTGCGGCGGATTCCCTGCGGTTAGATAACTCATGCTACCACCGTGGCCTTCCGCTTTGCGGGCTCAGTGGCATGCGTCTTCACGCTCTCGACAGCCTTCAGGATCGCCTCGGCCGTGGCGGGCGCGTTAAGCGGTGGGTTGACACGGTAATCTGCCACGCTCGCCACGGCATCCCGAATCGCGAAGAACACTGAGAATGACAAGAGCAGTGGCGGTTCGCCGACTGCCTTGGAGCGCAGGATGGTATCCTCGCGGTTGGCGTTCTTGAACAGGCGCACGCGGAAGTCCATTGGGCTGTCGTTCACCGTGGGAATCTTGTAGGTGGAGGGTGCAGACGTCATCAGCTTGCCTTCCGTATTCCACCACAGCTCTTCGAGGGTGAGCCATCCCATGCCCTGGATGAAAGCGCCCTCGATCTGCCCGATGTCGATGGCGGGGTTGATCGAATTGCCCGCGTCATGCAACAGGTCGGCGCGCACAAGCTTCCACTCGCCGGTCAGCGTGTCCACGATGACTTCCGAGACTGCTGCCCCATAGGCGTAGTAGAAGCACGGTTCGCCGCTCAGGGTGAGCTGGTTCCAGTGGATCTTGGGCGTGGCGTAGTGTCCGTCCGACCAGAGCTGGACACGGGCGTTGTGGGCGTCCTGCACCAGGTCGGCAAACGCGACCGAGTGGCCGGTGACGGTGACGGCGTCGTTCGCGAAGCACACGTCTTCGGGGCTTCCGCCATAGGTCTCGGCAGCAAACCGTGCCAGGCGGGCGCGGATCTGGCGCGCGGCGTCCTGTCCCGCCTTCCCATTCAGGTCTGCACCAGTGGACGCGGCAGTTGCCGACGTGTTAGGAACTTTACTAGTGTCGGCGGCAGTGGCGCGCACATGCTTCAGACTGATGCCAAGTTCGTGCGCAACTACCTGCGCCACCTTGGTGTTGAGCCCCTGGCCCATCTCGGTGCCGCCATGGCTGACCAGCACCGAGCCATCGGTGTAGACATGCACAAGCGCGCTGGCCTGGTTGAGCTGCACCATGTTAAACGAAATGCCGAACTTGACCGGTGTCATTGCGATGCCCTTCCTCAACACCGGACTCGTGCCGTTGAAGGTGCGCACCACCTCGCGACGGCGGCGGTATTCGCTCGAGGCTTCCAGCTCAGCCACGAGCTCATGGATCACGTTATCTTCAACCTTTTGGCCATAGGGCGTCACATCGCGCTCATCCATGCCGTAGAAGTTGAGCTGGCGTACGTCGAGAGGATCGCGCCCCAGCGTCCGCGCGATGTTGTCGATGATATACTCGATCGCGATGGCGCCTTGCGGCCCGCCGAAACCTCGAAACGCGGTGTTCGACTGGGTATTGGTCCTGACCGCCATGGCCTTGATGTCGACATCGGAGAGGTAATAGGCGTTGTCGAAGTGGCACAGGGCGCGAGTAGCGACCGGGCCGGAGAGGTCGGCGGAGAAGCCCGCGCGCGCGACCATCTCGACCTGTGCGCCGAGGATGCGCCCCTCGGCGTTGAAGCCCACCTCGTATCCGTAATAGAAGTCGTGGCGCTTGCCCGTGATCGTCATGTCGTCGTCGCGATCCAGGCGTAGCTTGACGGGACGCTTGAGCAGCTGGGCCGCAACCGACGCGACGCAGGCGAACAGCGCTGACTGCGATTCCTTGCCCCCAAAGCCGCCGCCCAGGCGGCGCACCTCGCATACCACCTGGTTCGCGCGCAAGTTGAGCGCGTGGCAGACCCTGCGCTGCATCTCGGTCGGGTGCTGCGTCGAGCAGTACAGATGGATGCCGTAGTCCTCTTTCGGCACAGCGTAGGAGATCTGGCTTTCGAGATAGAACTGCTCCTGGCCGCCCACTGAAAACTCGCCCTTCAGTCTACGCGGCGCGCTCGCGATTGCCTGCGCGGGATTGCCGCGCGTGAGGTGCAGGGGCGGTGCGACGAAAGACTGCCGACACTTGGCCTCCTGCACCGTGAGCACAGCCGGCAGCTCCTCGTAGCTGATCTTGGCCTGGCGCGCGGCGCGTCGGGCGGCGTCATACGACTGCGCGATCACGGCGAACACCGGCTGGCCGACATACTGGACGACTCCCTCGGCAAAGATCGGGTCGTCGTGGGCGATTGGGCCGCAGTTGTTCTCGCCCGGGATGTCCTTAGACGTTAGTACCGCCACCACGCCCGGCGCGGTATGCACGGTGGAGAAGTCAATTGACTTGATCATCGCGTGCGCTTGCTGCGACAGGCCCAGGGCGGCATGCAACGTGCCCGCGAGTTCCGGGATGTCATCGACATAGGTCGCCTCGCCCGACACGTGCAAGTGCGCGGACTCGTGTGGATGCGGCGTATGCGCGGCGGTCGCCGAAGCACGACGTTCCACTGGCCGGTTCATAGATCCTCCTATGCCGTGGCGAAAACGCTGACGCTGGCCGCCGGCAAGGGATTGCCGGGCCGCGTCTCGAGGTAGAAGCGTTCGAGCAGGTTCTGTGCCGCCTTCATTCGGTACTCCGCGCTCGCTCGCACGTCGGTGAGCGGCGTGTAATCGGTGGCGAGCGCAGCACTGGCGCCACGCAGCGTCGTCTCGGTCCAGGGCTGGCCCGCGAGCGCCGCCTCAGTTTGGCTGGCCCGCTTCGGAGTGGCCGCCATGCCACCGAATGCGACGCGAGCCTCCACGATCTTGCCCCTATCGATCTTGATGGCAAACGCGGCACACACCGCCGAGATGTCGGAATCGTAACGTTTGGAAACCTTGTACGTGCGGAACTGCAGCGACGGGGAGGGCAAAGGCACTTCAACCGCCTCCACGACCTCATCTGGTTGCATCGCCGTCTGCATGTATGCGACATATAGGTCTTCCAATGGCAGCACCCGTGAGCGCTCACTGTTACACAGCACGACGCGGGCGCCGAGTGCGATCAGGCCGGGCATCGAATCACCAATCGGCGACCCGTTGGCCACGTTGCCGCCCAGCGTGCCGGCGTTGCGGATGGGCACCGAGGCGAAGCGCTCCCATATTCCGGTCAACTGCGGGTAGTGCTTGGCCAGCTCGGCATAACTGTCGCCTAGCGACACCCCGGCACCGATGTAAAGCACGCCCGCCTCTTCGCGGATCGCTTTGAGTTCAGCCACTTGGCCGATGAAAACAATGTCGCCGAGAGCGCGGAACTGTTTGGTGACCCACACGCCAACGTCGGTACCTCCGGCGAGGATGGTCGCGTGGGGATGGGCGGCATGCAAGCGGGTGAGCTCGGCCAGAGACCGCGGTGCATAGAAGCGCTGATCAGGGTATGCATACACGAGCGCCTCGCGCCGTCGCAGGGACTTGAGTGTGGCGCACAACGCCTCGCGATCGAAGGCCACCTTGGGTAGATCAAACATCTTCTCCCCGGCTTCGAGGATCGGACGATAGCCCGTGCAGCGGCACAGGTTCCCGGAGAGGGCGGTACGGATCTGCGTTTGAGTCGGGTGGCTACCCTGCCGGACGTGTTCGAGGTAGAGCGCCCATAGAGACATGACGATGCCAGGGGTGCAGAACCCGCATTGTGAACCGTGAGACCCGACCATCGCTGCCTGCACGGGATGCAAACTGCCGTCGGGCTGGCGCAGGTGCTCTACCGTGAACAGCGCCTTGCCGTCGAGGGTTGGCACAAACTGAAGACAGGCGTTGACCGTTTTCAGTTCGAGTTGATCGCCATTTAGCTCGCCGATCACGACGGTGCAGGCACCGCAGTCTCCCTCGGCACACCCCTCTTTCGTTCCGGTCTTGCCGAGATCCTCGCGCAGGAAATTGAGGACCATCTTGGTCGGGTTGATATCGCGAACGGCCCTGACCTCTCCGTTCAACGCAAAATGGATACTGTCGCTCGCCGCTAGCGGCTTGTGTGTAGTCGATGGCATGGGGAGTTGCTCCTTCGCGCGATGGAGCTACCGCCACTGCCCATTCACCTGTATCGGGTTCGCCGATACAGCCTCCAGGGATGCACTCGTGCCGATACATAGTCACACTCGTGGAGACAACGCCGCGGCGCACTGATTCGGTCCTAACTCTGCCACGATGGCGTGCTCGGCATCAAGGACAATGCGGCCCAGGTTCGCGCGTCTGATCTCGTGATAAATCGGGGGCTGAGCGGGCAGACGACCCAGGATATACTCCAGGAATTGCGCTTCGGTTCGGCGCTCAAATACCGGATTCCTTTGCCGTGCCTCCCCGAGGGTCGTCGCCACGATCCCATCCGGGCGCATCTCCGTGACGTCGGAGTAATGGGCCGGTAAGATGAGTACGTCATCCGGCAGCCGCGCGATACGGTCGAAAAGAGTTCGGTATAAAAGTTGGGCCCACTCCTCGGCTTTGTCGCCCAGGTCTGGGCGGCCGATGCTGCTGACAAACAGGGTATCACCGGTCAGGAGATAGTGGTCATTGACCAGCAACGATGTGCTCCCTGGCGTATGGCCGGGGGTGTGAAGCGCGATGATCTCCACCACGCTCGATCCCAAGGCGAGGTGGGCGCCATCCTCTAGCGAGTGATGCGGAAACTGTGCCCCCGCGGCGTCATCGAGGCGGATATGGTAAGGTATCCCCAAGGCGCGGGTAAGCCCTGGTCCGCCTGAGAGGTGATCGGCGTGCAGATGCGTGTCGATGACGCGGGTGAGTTGCGCTTGCTGTGCTTGTGCGAGGGATATGTACCAATCGGTGTACCGGGCTGGGTCGATCACCAGGGCCTCGTCATCTGAGACGATGACGTAGGATAAGCACCGCTTGCCGACGCGATTGATCTGGAAGAGAGTGACCGTTGACTCTTGTGGTGAAGCCACGCAAGTGGTCACGTGTAAATCACCCCAGGCGATCATTCCCCCCTGTAGATTACGGGCGCGGATGCCGTGCTGGGTCAGGATCGATGCCACGAATGCGGATGATCCCCCCTTGGCACAGACCACCGTCACATCACGCCCGCGAGGGACTCTATCAAGGCATCTCGCCTCGTCCTCCAGGAACACAAAGTAGGGGATGTTGAGCAGGGATCTCGGTGGCAATCCCTCGATCGCCCACTTGGCGAATTCCTCTTCGTTCCGGACATCGAGAATAAATGGCCGACTGCCGCGGCGAATGTCCAGGTAGAGCTCGTCCGGAGTTATCTCATCGATCACTGGGGAGTCGCTCATGGGTACCCTCCACATGCGAATAACCTATGCCTGCACCTGTGAGAATGTCGCGCCTATGCGCCGTCACCGATAGGGCAGGAACTCCCGTCCAAACAATTCGCGCGCGATCACGATTTTCGATACTTGTGCCGTGCCATCGCCAATCTCCAGACCAATGACATCGCGCAACCGCTGTTCCAGCGGTAAGTCCTGGGTATAGCCATAGTGACCGTGGAGCAGAAGGCAGTCATGGATGGCGTCTACAGCAATCTTTGGCCCCCACCACTTCACCATCGCTGCCTCTTTGGCGTGCGGTAGCCCCTGATCACGCAACCATAGGGTACGGTAACAGAGCCAACGAGCTGCTTCCAGCATGGTGGCATGCTCAGCGATTGGGAAGGAAACGCCCTCGAATTTCGCCAGTGGGCGACCGAAGGCCTGGCGCTGTTTCACGTATGCGATGGTTTCATCGAGTGATTGCTCCGCCGCACCGATGCACATCAGCGCGATGATGACCCGGCTATAGTCGAAGGCGTTCATGACCAGGTAAAAACCCTGGCCCTCCTCGCCGATTAAAGAATCACGCGGAACGCGCACGTCGTCGAGGAACAGCGATCCGCGCTGGATCGCGCGCTCACCCATGTCATGCAGGGGGGTCCGGCTGAGGCCGGGGAGGTCGGTTGGAACCAGAAAGGCACTGACCCCGCGTGCACCAGCGTCTATGTCGGTCTTGGCAAAGACGACTACGGCGTCGGCGGGCATGACCATACTGATGCCAGATTTCTCCCCGTTGAGGATATACTCGTCGCCATGTCGCACTGCCCGTGTCTGCATGCCAGCGGCATCCGAGCCGCCCCGCGCCTCTGTGACCGCGATGGCAAGTATATGATCACCACGGGCCATCCCCGGCAGCCATCTGGCCTTCACCATCTCGTGGGCGTGTCGCAGAATTTCCCCATTGAGGCAATTTTCGATCAGAGCGTACCCGCAGTTAAAATCGCCGCGGGCGATCTCCTCGGCGGCGATCCCTGCCGTGACGCAATCGGCCTCCTGTCCACCGTAAGCGTCGGGGATACAGATGCCGGTGATGCCGAGTTGTCCCATTTTACGCCACTGTTCGGCGGGAAACTCTCCCGTGCGATCCCAGTGCGCATACTTCGGGGACAGCTCTGCGAGCGCGAACGTGCGCACGACACGTGCGAATTCTTGTTGGGCCTCCGTGAAGGCAAAATCGACCATCCCGACTCCATGCCCTCACCCCGGCCCTTCCCCAAAGGGAGAGGGAGTCTTATTCTGGCGTCTATGCCTGCAAGAGGTAGGGCGGCTCGAGCCCTCATGGCTCCATACTCGCCTAGCGCCGTACGGTCCAGCTTGAATCACCCTGGGATGGACGCCCCCTCAGGCGGGCGACATACAACTCACCGGTGGGAATACCCCCACCCGTTGTCGCTGCACTGGGATGACCGCGGGCGGCCCCTGCGCCATCAGCGCTGCCATCTGGCCGACCAGCGACACGCCATCGTTGTGGCAATCGTCCGGCGAAGCGCCCAAGCCATTGTTCCGCCGGGGGCAATTTACGCGCTACGATATCGAAGAAATAGAGCATGAGCGCTGCGAGAATCAGCGCATACCACAGGTTATAGGGGGGACGGTGCCCATCTCCACCCACCTGGAACAACTCCGCTAGCGTCTCATACCCATCCGTCACGTGTAGCACTCGACCCCCGGTGAGGTCCGCCAACTTGCGCAACAGCCGGAGGTTCTGTGGGCGCGGAAGGTATTCCGCGGAATAGGGGATGGCAACAGCCGTCGTGCGTGGCTCGATCGTCTCCCCGCGACCGTCCATGCCCGCAACCGTGATGAAATACTCTCCCGTGCCGTTTAACCTAAAGCTCCCTTTATAGCGTCCAGGGGCGGTTTGCTCGAGCGGCAGCGGTGTGCTGGCTTTGCCGCTGACCGTCACAGTGCCGGCCAATGTGGCGTTGTTGATGAACTCATCCTGGTTGTCGTAGAGGTCGACGGTGATCTCGCTCTTGCCGTCTTGCAGTGCCACATTCATCCACATGTTTTGACGCAGTGTCTTACGCTGGGTCCAACGCACGAGCTGACTGGCAAATTTGCCGAAGTCCTCCCATTCGACCCATGCCTTCCCCCAGCGCCCACGTAGATCAGCGGTGAATGCTGCCGTGCGCCCCAGCCCATAGCGCCAGACAGCCAGCACTGGATCGGCCTTGTCGCTGACCAGCAGGACCTCGGCAGCAGGTTTGGGATAGGCCAGGACGTAACCACGCAACGGCGGCAGCGCTTGTGGCTCAATGCCCCGTAAGACCTCATGATCCTGGCGCACGTTAGGAACGAAGGTATGCTCTTCAACAAGGGTGCGCGCCACCAGAATGGTTTCGGAGGTAAAGATGCGTGGCACACTTTCGGAGTCATTGGCGAAATAATAGCGGCCCTGCCCCCAGTCGGCCACCTGCGACATCAACCATTTGTCGGCATCCTCTCCAAGCGCGACGGTGGAGACCGTGATCCGCTGCTGTGCCATCTGGCGAACCAAGCCCTCGAAATCGGCCTTGGGGGTCAGACCATCGGAGAGCAAGATCAAATGTTTCTTGATCGCCTTGACCTGGGAGAGCGCTTGGAAACCCTCTACAAGCCCCTTATAGACATCTGTCCCGCCGCTGTGATTGAGGCCGGACAGTTTGGCGCCGATGCGTTCACGATCGCCGGCCTCGGTCAGCGGAATAACCCATTCGGTATCTGTATTGAAGGCCACAAGGCCGACTTGATCGAACGGATTGAGCAGGGTGATCGCCGAAAACGAGGCCATCTTGGCTAGTTCAAGCTTGGTCGTACCCTGCGTGGGACGCCCGCCACGGCTCGCATCGCCGATGTACCCCCCCATGCTGTCCGATTTATCGATGACCAGCATGAGTGCCAGGCTTGGGATGGTCATTTTGGCGGGCACATCCATATTCACGGGAAGCGCGCGTTCCATCGGCGTGCGGTAATACCCACCGGGGCCGAAACTGCGATCGCCGCCGAGCATAATCAGGCCACCGCCGCCGTCGCGGACGTATTTTTCGATGGCCTCCATTTTGGCCATCGACACCCCCAGCCCCGGCGCATTATCCAGAATCACGGTGTCGTATTGGAGGAGTTCACCGAGCGCATGCGGCAGTTCGGTCCACCGCCGTAGCTCTGGGGACAGGCCTTGCACGGTCAGCGACTGGGCGAGTTCCCTCGGGGGACCTTCCTCACCATAGACGATTAAGACCTTGGCTTTGCCCACCACATCAGTGAAGGCGACATTGCGGTTATTCTCGGTCACCGGGTCGCCGACAACATTAACCACGGCTTCATACCGATGTAGACCCGGATCTTCCAGGATATCGGAGAAGACCTGCGCCGTTTTGCCAGGGCGCAGCTCGAGCTCTCGTTCGCCAATCAGCGTCTGGTCTCGAAAGAGCAGGAGATGCGCTGGGGTGGCTTGCTGACTACTGACAACGACTCGTATAGCCAGGGATTCGCTGTTATTCACCCGGGGTGGCACCATAACGCGGTCGAGTTGCACATCCATTGGGTGCTGACGGCTCCCGAGCGGCACACTCCATAGCTCCACGCCGAGCGATTGCGCTACCGGCGCAACCTCCTGCGCTTTCCCCTGCGTTTCATTGCCGTCGGTCAACAGAATAAGACGCTTCTTGCCGGCGGCTGGGAACTGGGCCAATGCCACCTCAAGGGCATGGGCGACATCTGTCGCCCGTCCCGACACAGTCGAGTCAATCTTCGTGACGATGGCATCGGGTTGGAGGGCCAGCTCAACCGACGCGTCCTCTCCAAACACGATAAGCCCTGCCTGATCCCCCTTTTTCATCTGCTTCATGGCGCGCTGCACAAAGCTCAGAGCCGTTTCACGTCCCTCCTCGCCGACGCTGTCTGAGGCATCGAGGGCGAACATCACGTTTACCTGCTCGGTCGTATTTTCCACGCTGAGACCGCTGAGACTGAGCACCACTAAAGCGATCATCAGCACTCGGAGGAGCAGCACCAAGCCGCGGCGAAAGGGCATCAGATGTGTGGTCGAGCGCCAGAACAGCCAGAGAATGATCGGAATGAACGCGAGCAGCAACAAATATTGGGGTGCGATGAATGTCAGATTCATAGGCGTCAAGACTCAAAGTGCCAGAAGTAAGGCACTCAGTTCAACGTGCAAAGTGCGAAGTACCCTGCGCCACCTGAACGCATCAGCTACCTGCACACGTTGCACCTCGAACATTAGACGATCAGGCGCCGGTCCGGCACCAGAAGTACCACTCGACCAGCGTCAGGCCAAACGCCAACACGACAAAATAGGGCCATAATGGCTGCTTAACCGTCTCCTGCGTTGACGCACCCGCGACCAAGCGTGCGTCTACCTTGCGCTCGACCGGTTTCGGCAGGATGTCGGATTCTTCTCGACTCACCAAGTTGACGGCAAAGCGTTGCGTCTTCTTGCCGACCCTCACTGTATAAATGCCCACCTCAGAGGTGTCGCGAAAGGCCAGTGGATTCTCCGTAACAGGTAGTTTTAGCCACTCACCCGATGGTTTGCGCACGCTAACCTCCCTAGTGTTTCCCTCGAGTTCGATCAGATAGGGAGCGCCTGCCTGCACCTGATGCGACACAAACGTCCCATGCTGTGGCGAAAGCCACTCCAGAATGTTTGACATCAGCACTGGGAATGCCACGCGCAGGGGAAGATCGGATTCGAGCAAGTCAAACCCGAGATGGACGGCACGGAGGCGGCCCGTATCGAAACTCGAGATGATCGGTGAGCCATTGGCGTAGACTAGCGGTTTCACCCCCTCGCCGACTTCTACGACCTGGGCTCGCCGCACTTGCAAGTCGCGCAATTGCACGGCGCGCAGGAGGGGGTCTGTCGTATCCCAGTCGACGACTGGCGGAGCGTCAGCAATCCCCTTCACCGTGATAGGTAGGTTAGGAGCGCTAGTATTGATCAGGAGAAAATTCCCGACATGCAGCGGCGGCGGTTCCAGACCGTCCATGATGACGATATGATTGCCCAGCACCTGCTGCTCGAACGACGATGGGCTAATGCTATTCACCACATTCACCGAGGCATTCGCGTGACCAGCGAGCAGGCTTTCGAGAAAATAATTCCCCCGCGTCACCAATAAGATCCACACGGGAGGTCTGTCCGAGAGCACAGTTGCGGCTCGATTGTCGGCGCTGAGATCATCGTTCAGCTCAAGGACCGCCTCTGCGACGCCATTGGCTGCACCTGTATAAGGGAAGATCAGACTTTGACGTTCACCGACTTCAAACGTATAGTGTGTGCGGCGTAAGGTTTTCCAGTTCAGCGACAGGGCCAGATCGAAGGACTCAGGCTGGCGCGAGAAATTGGCGACGTTGATGAGGATCTCATAATCGCCAGGACGATTCACTCGGGGACGCACTTCGAACTTGGTGATGCCCACATTGCGCTCGCCGCCGCGCACCTGGAGGCTGCGTACCTGTTTGTCACCGGCCAGGAGGTCGGAGAGTTGCGGATCAGCATCATCGCTGAGGATGAGCACTTCCCCAGTTCGGCCTCCCCCCAAGAGAGCGCGACCGAGTTGCACGGCCTTTGGCAGGTCGCCGGGCTCATCGGTAGCAGAGAGGCCTTCTAATGCCTGTTTAAGCAGGGTCCGATCGGCCGTGAACGGCACTCTGAGGGTAGGGTGTGAATTCGCATAGATGATCGCCATCTCACTCTTCGGGTGCAAGCGCTGCACCAAGTCCAGGGCAAGCTCGCGAGCCTGGGCGAAGCGCTCCTCGCCCTTCGACATGCTGCGCATACTGGCGCTGGCATCCAGCACCAGCACGATATCGCCTTCCTTGGTACTCGGCAGGCGGGCGAAGGGATCGGCAAGGCCCAACGTCAAGGCGGCAATGCCTAAAATCTGCAGCAAGAGCAGAAGACTACGCAGGAGCTTGCTCATCCCGAAGGTCGAGCGGCGCTCGCGCAGCAACTCCTCCCACAAATACACGGCGGAAATGCGCACTTCTCGGCGTCTCAGTCGCAAACTATGTAGGAGAAAGACCAGGGGCACCAATGCCAGAAATGCAAAGGCCCATGGTGCAGCCCAGCCCATATCATACCTCCCGCCCATAGCGCTACGATATCGATCGCGCCCGTTCGCTTCGACGCAGCGCTGTCGGGCCTTCCGTGCTCAGGTCATTTACTGGAGATGGATCCCGTGGCGCAGGTACTTCAAGATGAGATCCTCAAAGGGGATGAGCGTGCTGGCGCGAAGATATTCGATCTGGCTTTTTAGGCAGAACTCCTCGATCTGGCTACACCACTGCTGAACGCGCTCACGGTAACGTGCCAAGAGGAACTCATCGATGGTTAGGCGCTGCTCTTGGTTGGTCTCGAGGTCCCGCAGTCGGACCAGTCCGGTATAGGTCGGTCGCACGTCTTCTTCATCGAGAATCTGTAGCAGCAAAACATCATAGCGCGCGAAGCGGAGGGCCTCTAAGCCGCGCTCGAATCCTTTGGGATCGAGTAGATCGCTGATGACAATTGCCAGTCCAGCCCGTCTGCCACGGAACGAGTACTCCATGAGCGCCCGATTAAAATCGGTCTCACCACTGCACATCACTCGCTCACAGTAATCGAGAAGTCCCAGAAAATGGTCGCGGCCACGACGGGGCGGCATAGAGTCCTGGATACCAGCAGCAAAGGTGGTAATACCCACACGATCGAGATTGCTCAGTCCGATGTATCCCAATGCAGCGGCGACCCGTTTCGCATAGTCGATCTTCGGGGGTTCACCGAACATCATGGAGTGACTCGTATCGAGAAGAATATGGATCGACAAGTCTTCTTCGGCGGTAAACACTTTCAGGAACAGACGATCTAGGCGACTGAAGATGTTCCAGTCGATATAGCGGAAGTCATCGCCGACCTGATAATTACGATAGTCGGAAAACTCTAGACTCGTGCCCATCTTAACCGTCGAGTGCTCACCACGCCCTTGGCCATGATATATGCGGTTAGAGGTCAGGCGTAAGATCTCAAGTTTTTTGAGGAAGTCGGTATCGAAGAGCTGACGTGCCATCGTCACGACCCTCTCACCACCTCGGGCGTTTTCTCCAGAATCTCCGAGACGATGCTGCCCTGTTCGATGCCGGCTGCAGCCCCCTCGAAGTTCAATATCAGCCGATGTCGGAGGCTTGGAATGGCGATGGTGCGGAGGTCTTCGAAGCTGACATTGTACCGCCCTTCCAACAACGCCTTCATTTTGCCGCCCAACACCAAACTCTGCGCTCCACGGGGGCTCGACCCGTATAACACATAACGTTTGGCGAGGTCAGTGGCATAGGACGAGTCGGGATGGGTGGCAAGCACCAGGCGGGCGGCATAATTCTTGACATGGGCGGCGACCGGAATTGTCCGTACAAACTCCTTCATTTCACCGACACGCGCGGCATCCAAAATGTTTTGCAACGTGGTGGGATCGTGCTGAGTTGTGCGGTCGACGATGTCCTCCAACTGCTGGATGGAGGGGTAGGTGACGTTGAGTTTGAGAAAAAACCGGTCGAGCTGCGCCTCCGGTAAAGGATAGGTGCCCTCCATCTCAATCGGGTTCTGGGTGGCGAGCACGATGAAAGGGGCCTCCAGGTGATGGGCAATACCGGCCACCGTGACACTCTGTTCCTGCATGGCCTCGAGGAGCGCCGATTGCGTCTTCGGCGTGGCCCGATTGATCTCATCCGCCAGTATAATTTGGGCGAAAATTGGCCCACGCTGAAACTCAAAGTGCTTGCGGCCAGACTCGTCTTCCATCACCACATTGGTGCCGATGATATCCGCGGGCATCAAGTCGGGAGTGAATTGAATCCGCGAGAAGCGCAGATTGAGCACCCGCCCCAAGCTCTTCACCAGGAGGGTTTTGCCTAGGCCGGGCACGCCCTCCAGTAGCACATGGCCGCTACACAAAAGGCAAATCAGGATGCCCTCGATCACCTCGTGGTGGCCGACAATCACCTTCTCGAGCTCACGAATCAAACGTTGTAGGTCCGCTCGAATACGCTCAGCCTTTTGGCGCAACTCGGCGCTGCGGGCTTCATCGCTCGCGCTGCTCATCCTTACCTTCGCTTCCCGCCGCTTCCTCGACCAGTCCAATGGCAAGGAAATAGGCTCGCACAAGATCGCGGTTGTTGGGAGGGATCTCCTCGCGCAGCAGACTCTCCTCCGCACGCTTTTGATAAGTGGTGATGACTTCTTCGAGCGGGATCGCTGCGTCCGCCTTTAACGGAAGGGCTCGGACATAGGAGCGCCGCACACCTCCTTCACCGGTTTGTCCCGTGATGCGCGACGCCGGGGACTTGGCCTCGGTGATGCGATTACGTGAGGTCTCCCTTTCAGTCCCTCGGCCCGAGCCTATTGAACTATTCGACCCCATGCCCTCTGAATCGAGGTAATCACCCCCCTCGAAATCACCCGGCAAACCTCCACTGCCCCCGCGTGGGTCTCCGGCCATCTCATACTCACTGTCTTCACCGCTGTCCCTACCTGGAGCATCCACGTCCATCTCGTCGCTGGGATCGATGCCGTGCTCAAAGCTGCGGTCGAGCGCCCGTTCAGCGCGCTGCAGGTGCTCAAAATCCTGCGCCATTTGATCTTGAAGGAGATAATTCTCAAGCATTTCTCGTGCCCCTTCGAGGTCGCCATCGCGCAGCTGGTTGAGGGCCTCGCTCAACCGTTCATCCAAGACTCCCTGCTGGCCGAGGCTCTGGAGTCGCTCCTGGAGGTTGCGCATCTCGCTCGGCGAGAGTTTGCCACGTCCCATCATCCCGAGGAGTCGTTGCACCTCACTGCTGACACTCGCCTGATTGACCATCACCTCTCGAACATTGCTCAGGCTGACATCATCGAGGACCGCCATCTTCTTCAATTCATCTTCGAGGTTACGGACGTATTCGCTGAGCGAGTTGACCCGCGCCATGGCCTCGCGCTCGTTCACTTTTTCATTCTGTAGGCGCTGCCCTAAGCTCTGCATGCGTCGGCCGGCCTCCATGCTGCGTTCGAGTCCGCGGCGCCGTGCTTCGGTTTCAAGACGCTTGCCTTGCCGTTCCAGTTGCTGACCCTGCTCATACAACGTCGAGCTCGGACGTTCATCCCCGCCGATAAAGGACTGCGGCAGTAACATCCCGAAATCGACAACCAACACCAGGACGATGGCCAGCAGGAGAAAAGGCGTCCAACGCAGCGTGCGTGGCGTGGTGCTCGGAATGACGCGGAAGGGGTTCACAGAGCGCGCGACACGCGCCGCTTCCTGCAGGACGATAAGGCGGAGTGGATGGGGATGGGGACTTGTGGCCAGTTCGTAGGCGGTGCTGAGTCGCTCCCTGAGCTTCAAGGTCCGGTCCGCACGGATCAGCAAGTCCATGGGGTCGGCGCGTGAGCGCAGCCCAATCGCGAGCGCCACAATGGCGCAGAAGGCCATCGCGGCAATCCCAAGCTCAACCAACTGGTTGATCGGCAATGGCACAAACCGGTGCCAAATCGCTAATGCCAGGCACAGACAGAGCCCGATAAAGAGTGCCTGCAGCAGCGAGGTGCGGCGCCGCACCCAGCTGGCGCGACGCCTCAGCGTACGTACCAGGCGCTGCAGGATTTCCTCGTGTTCCATGCGCCCCCCCCACCGTTGACACTGCACCCCATCCCTCAGAAGATCGGGGGCAGAAGGGCCATGACGCTAGTATTTCAAGAGTTTGAAAACCATTATATAGGCGCCTAAAAGGAGAAGCAAATGAATAATCAGCGTCACCGAGGCATAGGAAAGCGCATATCCGTACAGCAGAACGACCTGCCCGAGTTCCTCGCCAAAGCTCATGCTGATGAGTCCGAGCAGCGGGTTCGATGCGGGAAATAAGAATGCAGATCCGACAACGATCGCCACAAAGGCCGCACGGGCGGCCACATAGCGCATAAAGTCCTGCGTTTCCCATACACACAGCGTCAGGAGACCCAGCCAACGGTAGGCTAACGTGCAAACCACCATCAACAACAAGGCCCTGCCAAAATTTTCCGTTGAGGTTCCCGAGACATGCGCTGCTGGCACCAACAGCGGTAAGGCGAGCCCGACGAAGAAGAGCGTATGCCCGATGGTCCACACGGTTAGGCCGATCACCGCACCGCGTCGCGACAGACCTTGCCCGACGAGGGACTGCGGGGAGATCTGCGCCGTCTCATCACCAAATTTACTAGCGCCATAGCTGAAACTCAGGTAGGCCATGATGAGAGTGGCCACAATGGCCTCGATGCTGAAGGTGAGAGGTGGTGAGCCGACACGAAGAAACTGGCTCTTGGGCCAAATCACGAAGAGGACGCTGGCGAGGGCCATGAGGTAGTGCAACGCCGCGGTCAACGGGGTTTTGGCAAGGAAATAGGCGGATACGCCGTAGCGTAAGATCGAGTTCGCCGTAAGACTCTCCACAGATCCGGGCATCCACACTCCTGCGCTTCACCACGCTACTCAAGGCCTCGAGGCCGTCTTGTCAGCTGCCCGCGGGGGTACCGTGCGAGTCGAATCGACGTGGTCGGGCCACTGCTCGAACGCCTGTCTCATATCGGCAGTCGCATCCGCACCATCGTCACGCGCTGTGCCCCGGTCTGCCCAGGCCCGACCGAAATCATGGTGAGCGGCCGCTCCAACCAGGCGAGCACTGTGACATGATTCTGCCAGGCCGGATCGCTACGCAGGGTCTCTTGCATCGAGCGCTCCACGACCGCACGTCGCAGCAGGTCCAGACTCTCCCGTCCCTTGAACATCTCATAGGCTAAATCCCGCTCCCAGCGGGCTTGCTGAACCCCTCGCGACAGCTCATCGGGGCTGACCGTCAGTATCCCCTCCCCCTCATCGCCATCCTCGATGTTCCCTAAGGGCACGATGCGAGGTCCCCGCCAGAGCCAGCAGTGCTGCAGCACGTAGCCGCTGTTGTTGGTCACACGTACCATCACCGTGTCTGCCTCACGCAGGACACGCGTCTCAAGAGGGAACTCCAGCAGTCCCTTGCCCTTGAAGACACGCATCCCCCAGCCCGGGACGAAGATATCTTTGATGGTCAAGACCTGATCCTGATGCAGATGCCAATCAAGTTGCAGGTCGCGAGACATTGGCGGCACGATCTGCATCCAGGTTGATGGTTGACCAGCGATTTTGACATCGTAGGTTTGCTTCCGTATCGACAACAGTGCCAGGTGGGTTTCGACGTCGCCGAAGCGGCTCTGCGGGATGACATCTACCGCCGATACCTCGAACAGCAAGGCGTCTTGTTGAATATGCGGCTCACGGAAGAGAAGATGCGCCCCACCACTGAAAGCGACTAGCGTCAGCCCAATGAGCATCCAGGTGTCACGCGCGGCGGGGCTGTCGAGGCCCACGCGCCAAAAGAAAAACCCGATCGTACTCGTATACAGCACCAGAAAGACCGCCAGCAAAAGGTGTGAAGGAAACGCCAACAGTGGCAACTGCAAAACCTGAGAGGTCCAGGTTTCTTCGAAGGTTTCACGCAACTCGCGCCGCAGTTTCCAATAATTAGGTATGTCGTCCAAGTGGAAGAGCATCTTCCACAGCAGGGCCGTGCCATCCCAGGCTGTGAGCGGAGCACGTCCGGGATCGAAAGCCGCGAACACCACCTCTCCACGGCCGCGTTTTTGGGTGATCAGCAGCGCATGGTCTTCTGTTTGTGCCAGGATCTTGCCGTTGATCGCGTCCGTGCGCAGAATGGAGAGTCGTATATCCTCGGGGGCACGCACCCCGACAAGCGATTCCAAGGGCTGGAGGGTGGTGACCTCAACCATACCAGTCACTTTCAGCGGCATCAATTCCCGCCAGATGGGATGGGTATACTGCGTCCAGTTCGGCCCACCGGTCACCAGCAGGCGACCGCCGCGCGCCACCCATTGCTGCAGCGCCTGCATCTGCTCGGGCCGCAGCGGCGCCAGGGAAAGGTTGCGCAGGGCGATGAGGTCGACCGCATCCAGGGCATCCCATCGTGCCGGGAGCTCGTCAACGTTCTGATACACCACCCGCGCTTTGCCGGGCGCCACGCTCGCCAGGGAATCCAGCGCCGGCTCATTGGAGAACACGAGGATGAGCCGGTCGGGGCTGCTGAGCGTGCGGAGATCGATCTCTCGGGTATAGACCGACATCCCCGACTGATCGGTCAGCCGAATGACCAGCGGGTGGGTGAAACCACGAAACATGACGACGAAGGTGTAACGTTTGCGGGATTGAGTCGGCAGGTCAACGTCCTGGCTCAACGTCGTGGTGTAGGGCTGGGGATAGCCTTCACTGACTGTGGACAACTCGAGCGCCAGGAGCCCTCTCACCGCGGCGCCATCGTTGCGGATGGTCACGGTGACCGGCAACCATTTACCGATTTTGATGGTTTCGCGAAAGCCGATGGTCTCTTCGACGCTTAGCTTGGATCTGGCCGGAAGCTCGACGGGCATACTGGCATGGGATATTCCGGCCATGAGGCAGAGCAGACCCAACCACAAACACGCCGCCACGGTGCCCCATGTCCAGCCACAGCGGAAGGCAGTCCCATAATTGTGCCTGACCGACCCAAGCGCTCGAGCCCTCATTCAGGCGCTAACCCTGTGATCTCGGCATAGCCTGGGATCCCCCTACCGCTATACGAAGGCACGGATGCCCAGATCATGAGAAGCGATTAACAGTTTTTGGATCTGCGATGTGCCTTCGTAGATCGTCGCGACTTTAGCATCCCGAAGGTAGCGTTCGACCGGGTACTCGTTGGAGTATCCATAAGACCCATGCACCTGGATGGCGTCGAGAGCACAGCGCACGGCAGCCTCCGAGGCAAAATACTTGGCCATGGAGATTTCCCGCGTGCACCGTCGCCCCTGATTTTTCAGGTGGCCGGCACGAAAGACCAGCAGGCGCGCGGCTTCGGTATCGACGATCATCCGGGCAATCAGATCCTGGACCAGTTGGAAACTCCCAATGGCACGACCAAACTGTTTGCGCTCCTTGGCATACCGTACTGACGCATCCGTGCAACCCTGGCATATACCGACGCACCCTGCAGCGACGCTATAGCGGCCATTGTCCAGGGCGGACATGGCGACTTTAAAGCCCTCACCCACCTTGCCCAGCAGCTGACCCTTGGGGATGCGGCAGTCTTCGAGGATGAGCTCGCCGGTATTGGAGGCGCGCAAGCCGAGCTTGCCGTGCATATCGCGCGTAGAAAACCCCGGGGTGCCGCGGTCGACGAGAAAAGCGCCGATGCCACGATTGCCCTTGCTCTTGTCGGTTTGGGCGAAGACGATGGCGAGGCCGGCCACCCCGCCATTGGAAATCCAAATCTTATGCCCGTTGAGCACCCAATGATCGCCGTCGGCAACGGCGCTCGTCTCCAGACCTGATGGATCGCTCCCGGCATTTGGCTCGGTCAAGCCAAAGCAGCCGATGAGCTTGCCGCTACACATGGCCGGCAGATAGCGGCGTTTCTGTTCCTCGGTCCCCCAACTGGCCAGCGATAGCTCGACCAGAGAAATCTGCACCGAGATCGTCGTCCGCACCGAGGAGCACGCCTTGCCGATCTCCTCGGTGACCAGCGCGTGGCTAATGTAGTCGAGTCCGGCGCCACCATACTCCACCGGAATCGGCCCCCCGAGCAGACCGAGATCTCCCATTCTCTCGATAATATCGCCCGGGAAACGTTCATTGATATCGTTGTCTCTCGCCACTGGGATGATGTATTCGTCGGCAAATTTCCGTGCCATCTCCCGCACAGCGCGTTGTTCATCAGTGAGGTCGAGGTCCATACCTCATTCTCCGCATAGTCAAGATTTCACTCGGCACACATGAGCACAGCACATTTCAAATATGCCGACTCACTCAACGGCAGCAGAACCGGGTGATCCCGCGCTTGCGAGCGCATTTCCAGGAGCACTACAGTCCGGCGCGCCGCTCGCGCCGCACGGCTGAGCGTGGTGCGAAACGTGTCGGGGTCGACATGGTACGAGCACGAGCACGTAATCAGGTACCCACCCGGTTTGACCAAGCGCATGGCCCGTCGATTGATCTCCCAATAGCCCTCCAGGCCCTCCCGGACTTTGCTGCGGCTTTTCACAAATGCCGGAGGATCCAGGATGATGCAATCGAAGCGTTCGTGCCGCGTATCGGCCTCCTTCAAGAAGTCAAAGACATCAGATGGCGTGAACTGGCAGACCTGATCGAGCCCATTGTCCTTGGCCTGGTCGGTCGCCCAGCGGATCGCCTTGGCTGATTCATCAACGCCGACCACCTCCCGTGCACCTGCGCGCGCCGCATGCAAGGCCCACGCACCCGTATAGCAAAAGGCGTCGAGCACACGCTCACCCGCTAACAATGGCTGTAGGGTGCAGCGGTTCTCCCGTTGGTCCAGATAGAAACCGGTCTTCTGCCCCTCCCAGGGATCGACGCGAAACCGGATGTCGCTCTCCCACACCTCAACGGGCGTTTCCAGGCTGCCGCGCAGCACCTTTTTCTCGTGGGGCAGGCCTTCGAGGGTACGAATCCCCACGTCGTTTCGCGCGACGATGGCTTGCGGTTGTACGAGACGCTCCAAGGCCTCGCAAATGGCTTCTGTCCGCAATTCCATGCCAAGGGTGAGCGTCTGCAACACCAGATGATCCTGGTAACGATCGACGATGAGGCCGGGAAGGCGGTCCCCCTCGCTGTATACCAACCGATAACTCTGCACCCCCGGAAAGAGCCGCTCTCGGCGCTGCAGAGCCGCGGCGAGGCGAGAGTGGAAGAAGTCGCTATCGATAACCTCGCGCCGCTGCGACAAGATGCGCACCGTGATGAGGGAGCGCGGATTAATGTAACCACGCCCGACCAACGTGCCGCCATGGGTGTAGACATCGACGAGCGAGCCAGGTTCGTAGGTCCCCAGGTCCGACGCGATCTCATTGCTGAACACCCATGGATGACCCAGCAAGAGCCGTCTCTCGTGTCCTTTATGTATGTGAAGAGGGGCTGCCGACTGGCTCATGGTACGCTGCTTCCTTGTCTGACGATCGGCAGGTGAGTAGCCTGCGGGCCGACCAACTCAGCGACGGCTGCCAAGCTCGGAAGGACCGCTGCCGGTGACCTCGATGCCCCGTTGCTTGGCACTGCCCAGCGGCACGATCTTGGTGATCGGTCCGGTGGCGATGGTGGCAAAACCCTTTACCTCCAGGACCGATTCTAACACATCATGGAGTTGATCGACGGGGATCTTATTGGCGAAGCGGACGCTGACTTGGCCTCGCACCTTATCGTCCAGGAGAAATACACGCCCGGTAACTTCGCTGACAAATTTGATAAAGACGCGCAGATCGACGTTCTCGAAATCAACGGCCACCAGATACGAGTCCGGTGTGGCACCTTGACCGGCCATCCCAAGGCTCAAGAACCATGCGATCAGGCAACCTATCATCTGTCTACGTCCAGAGGGACGCCATCGTGCCGGGCAATTGCTCGTCTTGCACCGCATCATCCGCACCGCTCGCGTCATTGGGAACCAAGCCTATAACCATAACAACCTAGCATAACATACCCCCACGGATTTGCAAGCAATCCCTGGGCTTACGAGGTGAAGCTGGGGGTCTACTGGGCGCATACATCGGTGCGCCCCGACACATCTCTCTGACGAGCGCAGTTTGGGCGGCTCGGCGTGTCTGCCCAAAGCGCTCCGTGCTGCGCAGGAGCGATTCGACGATTACGCCCGGCGCTCTTTATTCGACCGCAGCAAACGGCGCAGAGACTGTTGACGCCAGGCTATGGCCTCGGCATAGGTGGGAAATTCACGCTCACGTTGCCGAAATGCCGCTGAATGAATTTGGTAGCGGCCCTTGACGCGCACCGGAGGGATGACATGGTGCAACAACTCGTGATAGACGATGAACTCGACAAACGATCGTGGCACAAACGCCTGATCGAGGGCAGGATGAATGCGAATTAGCTTCTCTGTTGGCAGGTATGCCCCAAAGCGAATGGAGCGTGTCCGCGTGCGGCCACTCCAGCGCCCCCAACGAATGGTGACGGCAGCACAATCCGGGAAGTACCGCGCACGCAGATTGGCGAGGATCATATCCAGGTCGTAATAACGACCGCGATTGGGCAGAGGCGGCATGGGAGACTCGCTATTTTCCCATAAAATGCGCTGGTCGTTTCTCCAGAAAGGCCTGGACGCCCTCCCAATGGTCTTCGGTCTGGCGAGCGAGTCCTTGACCCTCGGCTTCAGCATCCAGCACGGCAGCTAGATCGGCGGTGATGCCGACGTTCATCGTGCGCTTGCATAAACCGATGGCGCGGGTAGGACCTCGTGCCAAACGCTCACCGAGCTCGCGCGCCTGCTTGACGAGTTCGGCGTGAGTCACGACGCGGTTGATCAGGCCCAGGCGTTCGGCCTCGTGGGCGTCGATGATGTCGCCGGTAAACATTAGTTCTGCGGCTTTATGAAACCCGACCAAGCGCGGCAAGAAGAAATGACCGCCGCAGTCCGGGATCAATCCGATGCGCGTGAAGACGTTGCCGAAGCGCGCTGTATCAGAGGCCAAGACGATATCGCACGCGAGCGCCAGGTTGCACCCTGCGCCGGCGGCGACCCCGTTGACTGCCGCGATGAACGGCTTCTCAATAGTGCGGATCGCGAGAATCAACGGATTTAAGGTCCGCCGCAGGCGTTCCCCTCCAGCTGTGCTGGCATCCGCGGGAGCCTCACTCGGTTTAACGCGCTGACGACCTTTGAGGTCCGCACCTGAACAAAACCCGCGCCCGGCGCCCGTCACTACCACGGCCCGCACGCTGGCATCGTCCTTGACTGTGTCGAACGTCGCTTGCAACTCCTCAATCATTTGCTGACTGATGGCATTGAGCACGGCAGGCCGATTGAGCGTGATCGTTGCCACACCCTGATCGGCCTCGTACAGCAGCGTTTCGTAGGACATAGATCCCCTCCTCTGTCAGGGCGACCCCGCTTCCCCCTCCGCTAGCATGTGGTCGATGGCCTCTTGCCACCCATCGATGCGACCGTCGAGCAGCAGGGCTACCCCGGTTTCACTGGCCGCTTGGCGCGCGCCTGCCGTCGCGTCCGTGCCCCCGGCTACCGCCACCGCTGGATAACGGGCTTGCCGCAGGAGAGCCGCGCGCCGCTGGGCCCGTTCGACATCCCTGCGGTCTACCGTCGTCGATACTTCCAGCACGACCCAGATCGCCTGAGGCCTGCCCGGGGTGGGAAGGCGCCCGGTCAGGATGAGGTCAGAGAGCAACACCTCTGCCAGTTCTCCTTCAGCCAACCGCTCCCTCAGGGCATCGGCCAGCCTTCCGAATTGTACCGGCTGCACCTGCCTCAGGAAACGACCGAAGTAGGCTGGGGCGTGGGTGCGGTAGCGCTCTTCTAAGAACCAGTCCCGTATCGCGCTCATGTGTTGCTCTAGTCGTTGTTGCGTCTCGGCAAGCCGATCATGCCATTCAGCCATTGCGGACTATCATCTCGACGAAGAGGTTCTGTCACGCATTTAGAGACTATTGTCGACCCATGTTTCAAGGTCAAAGGTTTCAGGGTCAAAGATAGCACAGAGAATAAGCAGGTCGGTTTCATCCAAAATTTCGATGCATTTCGCGGTCAAAGGCTCCTCCAGCGCCTCCTCTTCTGCCTCTGAGAGACATGACGGGGAAAGACTTTAAGATGGAGCTCCCACTATAGTCGGGAGCGAGCCGAGAGACAAGAGGCATCGATCGTCGGTACTGTCCTAATTTGACATGCACGAGCCTTGCAGCTTTCCCGCCGGGGACCAAATTAGGACACTACCAGCAATTGCACATACTTGCGTCGGAATTCCCGCTCTTCAGTGGCCAAAGGGTCCTCTGATGATTCCCAAGCCTGCCGCCTCTTGAAGCTTGCCATACGTCTTCACCTCTCAACGACCGCCAAATATCACAATGGCGCGTGACTTAACTCGTACCTGAGCGCGTTATCGGGTCATAACCACACGGTTCCACATCTCATATACGTACGTAAGCCTAGATCCCCCTCACCGCGCCTACGCCGGTTCATCCTCGATAATGCGGACGAAGCTCTCAAGCGGCTGGGCGCCCGAGACCAGGCGGCTTTGGTGAAGAAGACCAGGAGGCTCAGCCCCACCTCGTCGGCATACACCTTGAGCCGCTCGGGTTTGGCTGGCGCCTTGGCGTACAGGAGATCGTGGAATGGCCGGAACTTCTCCTGCTCGCCCGTGCACCTGGCTGCCTCGTGCGCCTTCCGCCAATTCCCGCCGCCAGTCGGGGTGTTCCCGGAGCAACCGTACCAGATCTTGGAAGTCTCGCAGCTCAAAAGGCATCGGAGAGCTCGCCTGTCTAGCCAGTCATAACGAACGTATTGACGCCCGCGTCACGCAGGGCAGAGGCGTTGGGCATCTAGGTGTGTCGCTGAATGCGCCGACAGTATACCCTGAGTGCCTTGCGAAATCATCCCGGCGTTGCCGCGGTATCGCCAATCTGACGCCCATCCAGGAGTCTTCGGTGCAGAGGAGTGGCTTCGGCAGACCAGATGCAGGAATGAACTGGAAGGCGCATCAAACGGAAGGGATTGTCGTCAGTCGTCGGGGAAAAGCCATTGTGACCATCATGCCGATTGAGGCGGAGATCTCCGCCATTCTCCTCAGGGGCGAGCAGACGTATGGATACCCTCGGCGAAGCTCTGTAGCTGCGGATGTCAAGTAATCGCGGACGACTCTGGGATAGCGCTTTCTTCCTCGGCCCGCCCGCGCCAGCTCGTCTTCGATTAGGCGGACGAAGTTGGCCAATAGCGAGCCGCCTGAACGCAGTCGACCATTGAAGGAACCCAGCACCGCAGATTCATTCTCCTACCTCCCGCAATACCTGAGAGTACAGATGCTCGCTCACCCAGAAGCCTGCTTGGGCCATCAGGTCGTCCAGAATAGGCTTCACCGCAGCGACGTACCCTTTACGCTTGCCTTCAACCAAAGCGCCCAACAGCCCGATGAATTTAAGCCCCAAACGAGAAGCGACCGTACGCCCGCGGCGTTCATCAATGAGCAAGAGGTCGGCTTTCAGCTCCATCGCCAGGGAGATCGCTTCCGCTTCTCCCCTATCTAGCTCCAGCAGGAGCAAATCCACTAGAGATCGATTACTGACGGATCAGGTTTCCAGACATGAAAGCGCGGGTATGACCGCAGCCCAGGGCTGTCCTGTACCAATGGCTGAAAGCTCCTGCCAGACCGCTTCAGGAATGTATACCTTTCCGTAGAGCCGCTCAAGGGCGTGGACTTGTCCGACAACAGCGAGGTTCATGATCGGAGAGCTATTGCTGACAACGATCACCGCTGGTCTAGTTCCTTTAAGGTCTTGAGGTCTGCTTCAAACTCCGCTGTGTCATAATGTACGGGAATGCCTCGGCTCGCCAGCAGGTGCTGAAACTGTAACCGGTTCATTCCCGCCAGGCGGCTGGCTTGGCTCAGGGTCAACTTCTCTTTCTGGAACAGCAGAACGGCGATTTCCTGGCTGAGCTCCTCAGCGGTCATTCGAGTGGCCTGGAGGACATCATCGGGTATGAGGACACCCATGCTCTCTCACCCCCTTTCAGGAAGTTCGCGTCGCTTTTTTTGAAGCTCTTCCCCAACCGCCCCTATTCTACTGCTTTATTGTGACGTGACGCAATCCCGGGTAGTGTCCTAATTTGATGTCCAAGAGCCTTGCAGCTCTTAGCGGCGGGGCCCAAATTAGGACAGCACTCAATCCCGGGCTCAGGCATGGTGGAATGGGCTGTTCGCGTGCCCCTGACATTTCGGCATAAGGTTCACTGCCGAGCCATCGGCATGCCCCAGTGGGAAGCCAGCCATGGCGTGCAGCGGGCCCAGGAATGTGCTCGGGCGGTTAAAGCTCACCTGTCCCGGCAGGGAGGACCATTATGAGCACGATTCTTCGGGATGACCGTCCACAGCAGGCGATCGATGCAGTGCAGGCAACCAGCAAAGCGGCTTTCCCTGAGGCGCAATTTACAGCCCGCCACGGGGTCGATCCGGAGGGGATCAACATCGACGCCTACACGAAGGCCGATGATGGCTTTGCCGTGTTGGACCGCGTCAGCGACCGGCTGGGGTATTTATTGATAGAGGAAGGGCGAGCGATTGACCGCAGCTACCTCCAGGAAGTTGAGAGCAGGTTGCAGACTATGCTCAAGGGCATTGGCGCGGCATTCGCGGCTCTCATCGTAACTATGTAGGGGAAATTGTGCCTGACCGCCGATGGCACATCGGCAGAGAGTGTGTTTCATAGTTTCATAAGGATGTAGTAGATACCCTAGCAAGTCTGCTGCGGGATTGGGTACGTGCCCAAGCTGGAATAGACCGGAAAAGCGTGCTGTTCCGTGATGAGGCCCGCGTGGTCCATAAGACCTTGGAGTGCCTGGAGCAGGCTCTTGGCATTGTTGGGAATATAGTGATTAGACTGCAGCCTCACGGACTGTCGCACGGAGCGATCCAAGTGGGTTTTGGACACATCACTGCCGACCAATACTGCGGCGTTTCTCATGGCTGCCTCCTTCTGCCCGCTGGCTTGGTCTTGTGCGATGCGGGCTTAGGGAACTCGTGAGCTGCCATTCAGGCCAGGGAACCATTCCTGGAAACCATCCGTGTCCAGATCCTGCTGTGGCGATTGTACAAAGTCAAGAGTAGAGCCCACCTGTGGACTGTGCGCAGGGTACGACTGGCACTGGACAGGCCCCGCAAGCAGGGGGATGGCTAGCCAAGTGGTGGGTGCCCGCCAACCGCTTCACCTAGACCCCCATGGCGGCGAACGCCAGGGCCGGCCCGGTACGCCGGGCACAAGCGCAAAAACTCCAAGCCTGAAGCCGCCCATTTTCTCTGTCCGTTAGACTCAGCGGGAATTGCTGGCCATTGACAAGGATGTGGTAGAGGCGCACAATCTCGCCTTGGCAGCCAATGGTGGAGTTTCAATGGAGATCGTTACCCTCTACCGTGCCGTCAGTGAGGGAGAATTTCAGCAACTTATGCGCACTGGGAAGTTTGAAGCGGTTCCGAGTTCTCTGGAGGGAAAGTTCTTCGCGGAGAGCGCGGAGGACGCTGCCCAGTGGGGCGAGATGCTGGAGGGGGCAAGTCACTATCGCATAGTGGAGGTAGCTCCTCCAGCCAGTGTGGCAAAGAGCCTGTTGCGGTGGGAAAAACTCGATGGGATTGGACCAGCGAGATATGGTGAATTGTCTCAACTACAAGATGCTGTTGTAAGGCCGTTTCGGTAATGGGCAAGTCCGTAGTCGCAAAGGTACATTGGGTTCCACCAGAAGAAGGTGGTCGGACATCTATGCCTACTGGCAAGAAGTATTCGACCATTGCTCGATTTCCAGAGGATACCGGCACGTGGTTACAGGAGGCGTGGAGCATCGTTTTGGAATTTGACGAACCCCCTTCGGCGCAAGGGAACCCTTCTATGGCCAAGGCACGGTTCCTGGCGGGGAAAGCGCCTGTTGACAGACTGAAACCTGGTCGCGCCTTTGAGCTTTACGAAGGCAAAAAGAAAGTAGCGATGGTGGAAATTGTAGGATGAGGTCGTGCATCGGCACGGCTCATCCCGCCAAGGAACGATCCCAATGCGCGTAAATTCTTACTTCGCTCGCAATTTTCGCGCTTTAATCAAGGCTGGACATGGACCCAGCTACGGTCAGAGAGGCTATGACTCGGTTTTCCAAAGAAGTAATGCCGCATTGGTCGGTAAGGCAGCAAGGGAGAGACACGACGATGAGGCACCGTATTGCTCTGCTACTTGTTGGCTCGTTGTCGTCGCGTGCATTGCGGGCTTGGCGTAGGAAGCCGCTCGCCGCTGGGTCCGGTCGACATCCCGGCGGTCCACCGTCGTCGATACCTCCAGCACGACCCAGATCGCCGCAGGCCCAGCTGGGGTGGGAAGGCGTCCGGTCAAGATAATGTCTGCGAGCAACACCTCGGCTAGTTCGCCTTCTGTTAACCGCTCCCTCAGGACATCAGCCAACCTGCCGATGTGTACTGGCTGCACCTGTCGCAGGAAACGACCGAAATAGGCTGGAGCCTGCGTGCGATAGCGCTGCTCCAGAGCCCAGCCCCGCACCTCACCCATCTGCACCTCGAGCCGCTGTTATCCCTCGGTCAGCCGCCGTTGCTCTTCAGCCAGCCGCCGTTGCTCTTCAGCCAGCTGAGCCACCGTCTGGGTGAGCTGATCCATGCGGTCGGCAAGGTGGGCTACCGTCTCGGCCAGTTCCCGTACCAGGCCAGGCGGGGTCAGGAGCTCCTGGGTCAGGAGGAGCGCCCTCAGCTCCTCCCGCCAGTCAGGGTGTTCCCGGAGCAGCCGTACCAGATCTTGGAAGTCTCGAAGCGCAAAAGGCATGGGCAAAGCTCGTCCGTCTAGCCGGCCACAACGAACCGATTCATGCTCAGGTCGCGCAGGACACAAGCATTGGACATCCAGGCATGCCGCTAAAGGCGCCGACAGTATACCCTGAGCGCGCTGCGAAATCATCACCTCGTTGGCTATGTATCTCCGATATGACACCGAAGCAGGGCCTTCGGCGCAGAGCAACGGCTCAGGCAGACCAGATGAAGGGATGAACTGAAAGGAGCATCAAACCGATATCGGCTTGAAGGCGGTGCTTCACCGCCGGCCGCTGTTCCAAAATCAGCATGTCCCATGGGCGTGCAGATCCCCCAAGCCAGCGTGCCTAATCACGGAGGTGGCAGACACCCGAACGCGTGTCATGCCGCCTCTACCCTGTGAGTAGACACAGGTGCGAGCACACCACAAGCCATACGCTTCCCACCGGGCAAGCACCTCCTCCCTCTGGGGTGCTGCCGCAGGAGCGAGAGGCCCCCGCGAAGCCCATGGCGCAGGCGTCTGTTGACTACCTGGCGATACAGGCCTGCCCACCCGATCACCTTCATCAGACGACCTTCCACCACCGCTGCTTCCATGTCCCCAGGTCCAGCCTTGAGGTCGTCAGATTTCGCTTGCAATATTTTCTATTATTGATTATATATTTTGATCTAATAAATCCTAAATTTATCAACTCTCCTATGCTTCAGCTGCTCGCGGTATCAATGCAGGACGCCTCTGCCGGAAGGTCACTCCCGAAAGGGCAGAGGTATCCAGGCTTTCATGCGAGCGGAACCAGCCAGTACGCCTCTTGCCTAGTCTGACAGCCGAAAGCGGCAGTGCCTTTCTCGATACAGACAAACCCGAAGCAAGACGGGGGCGCAAAGCCCCGGGTCAGGTGCTCAGCGCACCTGACCCGGGGCTGCCCGAGAAGAGGGGGCCCATTGCCTCCTCACGGTACCCAGTCCATCCACCAGCGAAGGGGGTGATGCCCTGCAGGAGGATGTTCACGACCACGGAGGCCCAGTTCTCCTGAAAGAAGTGGGACCTGAAAAACTCGAGCATGTCGAGCACCGTGGATGTGCTGAACCAGCAGGTCGAATGGCTCGGGACGAAGGCGAAAGCGCAGAGATGGCGGCTCACCGCTGTCATCCACGGGCAGCACGTCGCCGGGTTCGCCTGAGCCTCACGGAGGAGGTTATGGTGGGTATGATGGACCGCATGCTTCGATCGGCTGTGCTCTTCGGACTCCTTGCGCTGGTCTGGGTACCTGTCGCCGTCACGGCCCCGCCAACGCGATACATGGTCGGGGTGACGGATGTGCCGGGGATCACGAAGGCGATTGAGGCGTCCGGCGGTCGCGTGCTGGCACACATCCCGCTCATCGAGGTGCTGGTGGCGGAGATGCCTGAGACGGCTGTGCCGGGGCTCCAGCACAACCCCAACGTGCGCTTCATCGAGAAGGACTCTGATGGTGCAGTGTGGACCCAGGAGGACACGCTGGTGTATGGCGTCGACAACATCGACGCCGAGGTCGTCTGGGGTGGTACCCAGAAGGCCACCAATGTGATTCCCGGCCGAGGGGGGGCAGGGATCAACGTCGCCGTCATCGACACGGGCATCGACTGCGGCCATCCGGATCTCGCGGCCAACTGCGTCTACGGCATCAACTACGTGAGTAAAGGCAAGGACCCGTTCGACGACCACGGGCACGGTACGCATGTGGCGGGCATCATCGCGGCCCGGGACAACGGGTTTGGCGTCATCGGCGTCGCGCCTGAGGTTATCCTGTATGCCGTGAAGGTGCTCGACGCGAACGGTTCCGGCACTTCGTCGGCGGTGGCTAGTGGGATTGTCTGGGCCACGCAAAACGGGATGGACGTGATTAACATGAGCCTCGGCGGAAGTACGTTCAGCCAAGCTGTCGCGGACGCAGTCGCAGCTGCGTCGGCTGCCGACGTGTTGGTCGTCTCCGCGGCCGGCAACTCCGGCTGTTGCAACACCGTGCTCTACCCTGCGAAGCTCCCCGGGTCGATGGCGGTGGCGGCGGTAGATGCGAATGACCAACGGGCGTCGTTCTCCTCCACCGGGCCGGAGGTGGACGTCGCGGCCCCCGGCGTCGCCATCCTCTCGACGGTGCCGACCGGATCATGCACATTGTGCGATCCATCTGGCTATCGCTCGCTTAAAGGGACGTCGATGGCGACCCCGCACGTGGCTGGCACGGGCGCGCTTCTCATGTCCCGCGGGTTCACGGCCGCCCAGGCGTGGGAGCAGATGAGAGGGACGGCTAAGGATCTCGGCTCCGCTGGGTTTGACGGCTTTACCGGATGCGGTCGGGTGGATGCATACTTGGCGGTCAGTACGGTTCCCACGGTTCCGTGCACGACTCCGTCGGATACCACGCCGCCCGTCGTCGCGTTTGCGTCTCCGTCGGACGGTACCATACTCAATGAGAACATCGTGACGGTCGAGGTCGATGCGACAGATGCCTCACCGCTCTATGCGATCGAACTCTACCTCATGTGGACCGCGGGTGGCTCGACCTATTCGCAGCGCCTGGCGACCTCGGATCGCTCGCCCTTGCTCTTCAAGTGGCGCGTCAGTTCGTTGGCGGGTGGGACCTACACGCTGAGAGCGCTGGCGACCGACGTGCTCAGCAATGCGGCCGAGGCGCGCATCACGGTGACCAAGCCCTAACGCGTGATGCCGCGCAAAGACGGCCGTGTCGAGGCGACCTGGGAG
>Ga0137403_10000776_pt1 | contig 40945 bp, 28 predicted proteins | sample CZOMad2_1_16fung_FD_122057 | JGI IMG/M metagenome (GOLD analysis project Ga0137403, IMG submission 122057) | Vadose zone soil fungal communities from Angelo Coast Range Reserve, California, USA - CZOMad2_1_16fungal (Hybrid Assembly) | ecosystem: Environmental > Terrestrial > Soil > Vadose zone...
TTCATTGTTGGCTGGAGCGACTGGCTCTCCACCTGTGGCACCGCCGCCGCCGTTGCCATCGTCATCGCCGAATACAGTGGCCACCTCTTCCCCATTCTCGCCGGAACCAGAAATGTCGAAATTATTTCCATCGCCATCATCTTCGGATTTGGCGTCCTCCAGTGGCGCGGAATTAAATGGGGCAGCAGCGCGCAACTCTCCACCGCGGCGATGAAGACCGGAGCTTTCCTTGTTTTAGTAATTGCTTGTTTTCTTCTCGGCGGCCCGGCTCACAGAGCGGCGATGCAAACCGGCGCATCATCGCTTCCCTTGCCAACGGGATGGCCACTCGCTATCGCCATCATGCTCGGACTGCAAGCTGTCATTTACACCGTCGACGGCTGGGACGGCGTCATTTATTTCGGCGCGGAAGTTCGCCAGCCCGGTCGCGACATCCCGCGTGCCATTTTCGGCAGCGTCTTCTCCATCATGGGAATTTATCTGCTTCTGAATCTCATCGCGCTCTACGTCCTGCCGATGAAGGACATCGCTGGAAATACCTTTGTGCTTGGCTCCGTCGCCGACACGGTATTCGGAAAACTCGGCGATCCCATCATCCGCTCGATCATGGTCGTATCCATGCTGAGTTGCCTCAACGCCAACCAACTATTCTGCACGCGCACTCTTTACGCTATGAGTTGCGACGGGTTATTTTTCCGCCGTGCCACCCACGTCAACGCCGGCGGCACACCCACTGTATCTCTGCTCCTGAGCACGGTCGTCGGCGTCCTATTTGTCCTCATCTCGTTTCTGAGCGCCAACGCCTTCGAACGCGTTATTGCCATGCTTTCCTTCTTTTTTGTCGCCAACTACACGCTCTCGTATTTTTCTCTCTTCGCGCTCCGTAAGCGCGAGCCACACATGGACCGACCTTACCGCGCATGGGGGTATCCGTGGACCACTGGAATTGCGCTGGCCGCTTCCGTGCTCTTCTTGATTGGTTCGATTGTGACTGACCAAAAGAACGCTCCGTTGGCGCTAGGCATGCTCGTGTTAAGCTATCCGGTCTTTCGCGCTTTGAAGTGGGCTTCCAACCGCGAATCCGCCAACGAATAGTCTGACGACGCCCGCGTTCAGCTGACTTTTTCCGCGATCGATTTCCCCTGCATGAACAGCAGCAAATAATCTTTTCCGCCCGCTTTCGAATCCGTCCCCGACATATTAAACCCGCCAAAGGGATGCGCGCCCACCATCGCGCCAGTGCACTTGCGGTTCAGATAAAGATTGCCGACGTGAAACGCTTCTTCCGCCTTCTTAATCTTCTCCGGATTCTTCGAATACACTGCGCCCGTCAATCCAAACTCCGTATTGTTCGCGATCTCCAGCGCCTGGTCGTAATCCTTCGCCTTGATCACCGCCAGCACCGGCCCGAACACTTCTTCCTGCGCGAGCCGTGCATGCGGCCCCACGTCCGCAATAATCGTCGGCTCAATAAAATAGCCGTCGCCCGCCGCGCGCTTTCCGCCGGTCAACAGCTTCCCTTCCTTCTTTCCGACCTCGATGTAATCCAGAATCGTCTTCATCGCCGACTGGCTGATCACCGGCCCCATGTAATTCGCCGGATCATCGCTCGGTCCGACGGTGATTTTCTTCGTGCGTTCCACTAGCCTCTGCACAAACGTATCGTAAATTTTTTCCGAAACGATCACCCGCGAACAAGCCGAGCACTTCTGCCCCTGATAGCCAAACGCCGCCTGCGCCGTTCCTTCCACCGCCGCGTCAATGTCCGCTTCTTCGTCCACTACAATCCCGTCCTTGCCGCCCATCTCCAGCACCGTGCGCTTGATCCACATCTGCCCTGGCACCGTCTTCCCAGCAAACTCGCTGATGCGCAGCCCCACTTCCTTCGACCCGGTGAATCCGATGTACCGCGTCTTCGGATGCTGCACCAGCGCATCGCCAATCACGCTCCCCGGCCCGGTGATGAAGTTCACCGCTTCCTTCGGCACGCCCGCTTCAAAAAGGATGTCGATAAATTTCGCCGCAATCGTCGGCGAATCCGCCGCCGGCTTCAACACCACCGTGTTCCCCGTCACCAGCGACGCGCACACCAGGCCCGCCATAATCGCGCAAGGAAAATTCCACGGCGGAATCACTACGCCCACGCCCAGCGGAATGTACACCAGGTAATTGCGCTCGCCGCGCATCGGCGTCAGCTTCTGCGGCTCGCCCAATCGCAGCATTTCCCGCCCGTAAAACTCCAGGAAGTCGATCGTCTCCGCGATGTCCGCATCCGCTTCCACCCACGTCTTCCCCACTTCGTAGCACACCAGCGCATTCAGTTCGTACTTCCGCTCGCGCACAACCTGCGCCGCGCCAAAGAGAAACTTCGCCCGCTCTTGCGAAGGCACTCTCTTCCAGGTGTCAAAGAATTTGTTCGCGTCCTCCACTGCCTGCCGCGCCATCTCCACCGTGGCGTTCTGGAAGACACCAATCACTTCCGCCGGCCGCGAAGGATTCGTCGACGTGCGCTTCTCCGTTGTGGTCACCTTCTTCCCGTTCAGCCACATCGGGTATTCCCGCCCAAACTCCGCCTTCACCTTCTTCAACGCCTCTTCCATCCGCGAGCGGTTTTCCGCTTTCGCAAAATCAATAAACGGCTCGTTCGTAAACTCCGAAACGTGAACAATCTGCTCAGCGGTCGCCATGGCGGGTTCCCTCCCCTATCTGCAAACATCCCATTCTACTGCCTCCCGAAACTGCCCGACAAGCGATGGCCGCGCCATCAATTGCGAGCCACACCCGCCGAATTTTTCTTATTCGGGAAGAGATTCTCGACGGGCATTTTGGCGTCGAAGACCAGGTTAAAAAATCCAACCATCATTTCGTCCCAGGTCTGTTCGCCCCAAACGACTTCCTTCGTGGGATCGGCGTTTTCAGGATTGCCTGGGGAATTGTCGAAGTGCGCCGTGCAATCGATTTTACTCCCCTTCGGCAATGCAATGGGCTCTTCGAGGTTGTACCAATTCTGCCAATGCCAGTCGTAATGCGGCACGCTTAGAAGCGTTTTGCTCTCGCCCGATGGATAGACCACGCGATACTCAAAATCCTTACCCCGCCCGTGCATATGCGGATGCAAGCCGGAAAGCTTCACGTCCGTTCCGATTTCAAAACTGGCATCCACGCGATAGTTGGGATTACCGGGCGGAATCTTGAATGTTCCGTTGGTCGCAGACAAAGTGAGTACGCGCTCTTTCGGCGGCTCTTTGGCAAAAATGATGCCGAGTCTCGACTGGTCGCGAGTGGCGTGGCCGTGAGGCGTGTAGTGGACCTGAAAAATAATGTCTGATCCGGCTTTGATGAGCTTGGCCTGGCCAGGGCGAAGAATTTCCGCCGGCTGCCCTGGCGCATACCCTACAAGGAAATCGCTGGGCAGCGCGCTGGTGTCCGGTTGCTCTTTCGTCTTGACCTGCGGCGCGGTGAAAAACACGCCCGCCTTTTGTCCACGGAACCATTGTGAATTCGGTTCGCGGACGTAGGCAATAATGTGATGAACGACAGACCGATCCGTGGGACGAACTTCAGCCGCTTGGATCCATTTATCTTCCGTGAATCCCGTGGGCACGATCACGTGCTGGTAGTCGATTACCCCTGACGCCGGAACGTCGTAAGCCACAGGAAGTTCGTACACCTGGTCGGGCTTCCCGATGCCCCAGCCTTCCACCCAATCTACCGGCGGGGGCATATCCTTGGGATCGCCCTTCGGGGCGCCAGCATCGGCCCATTTTGCAAGCGTTTCGATTTCAGCGGCGCTCAGGCTCATCGCGTTCGAGAATTTACCGTAGTGCGGATCAGCAAACCACGGCGGCATCTTTCCCGTTTGCACGTCTACTTTCATCAACATGGCCCACGGCTTGGTCTGCTCGTAGGTGAGCATGGAAAATGGACCGGCTTCCCCGGGGCGATGGCAGACCTGGCAATTCTTTTGGAGGATGGGGGCTACGTCCTTGCTAAACGTCGGAGGCGTGGACGGCGCTGGCGTACTTGGCGACTGTGCGAATGAAAATGCCGCGGATAGAAAAACCAGGGCAAACAATAACCGTCCATTCATGGGCAGCGGCCTCCCGAAAAAATGCAAATCCCAGCGAGTATAAGCAGGAAGCTACACCTCCACAAGGCAGCCGGGTGACTGGGAAGCTCGAGCGCCCATTCGGGTCAGCCGAGAACCTATTCTCCCGGATCGTATCGGTTTGCACAGACACACAGTGAGCTCTACCCCTTTGTTTTCTTGCCTTTGCAAAATCTTTCGAACCTGAATCGCGGCTTGCTTGGATTTTAACTATAATTTCATTTGACATATACAATAATTAATGGTAAGATGCGTGGTGAGTCTTCAACCGCGTCCTTGCCATTTCAGTCCGATATCTCCCTCTCTGCGCATTCCGTGTCTCTGCGTTGAGTTCTCTGACTCTTTCCCTCCCCTCATTTTCCTCTATCTCCCATCTTCCGTACCTTCTTCCAAGTTCCGTATCCCGCAACTCCTTTGTTTGCCACTCTTACGAAAACTGCCGGGGTGTATACCAACAATTCCCAAAACGGAACGTCGCGGACAGTCCGGAATCTCCGCCCACCCTACCTACCTCGCCAAAACGGAGGTACGATATCCTTCCGTTCGCTCCGCCAAAGGTGGTATCTGGAAATGATGACCGTCAAGACCTGTTCGGCACTCATCTTCTCTTTGTCCACCCTGTTCGCAGCGCAGGAAGCCTCTGCTCCTGTTCCCGTGGAAAACGAGCCCCTCCATCACGTGGTCCTGAAAAATGAATCCGTCGTCGTCATTCATCTCACTCTGCCGCCCGGCGAACACACGCTCTATCACACTCATTCGCACGACCGGATCGCCGTTCCCCTTTCCAGCACCTCCATTACGCAGCAAGTGTGGAATGAGCAGGAAGGGGCGCCGTCGCCCACCGAGCCAGGAACGTTTTCCGCGCTCACCCTTGTCGGTACCTCCTACACGCACCGCGTCCACAACGTGGGCGCGAGTCCCTATGATGTTCTGGACATCGAGCTGCTGGTGCGGCCGCAATCACCGTCGCCGGCCACCGTTGCACCTGTTGCCGCGGAAAATCCCAGCGCGCGCATTTACAATTGGGTACTCGCCCCCGGAGCCACGTCCGCGATGCACACCCACAGTCGCCCTTACTTGATCGTCGCCGCAACTGAAATCACTTTGAAAATGAAAGCCCCTGATGGTCTATCACTTACCTACGATCTGAAGCGCGGCGCTTTCCATTGGGTGGACAACAAAGTCACCCACACTCTTGCCAACTTAGGCAGCGCCGAAGGCCAAATTCTGGAAATTGAACTGAAATAGGATTCAACTCAGAGAAGAATGGTCGAGCCGCGAACATGATCGAAGACTTATCCCACTACCATCAACCAGTCGGGAAGCTTTTCCCTCGATCATCCGCGGCTGACGAGTGGGAACGATATCGCTTGAGCGAGTCGCAGCTCGAATCTTTCCGCGAAAACGGCTACCTGAAGGGCGTTCGCATTCTTAATGACGGGCAGATTGAAATTCTGCGCAAGGAATTGGAACAACTAATGAATCCGGCGCATTCCGGCCATCATTTATTCCACGAATACCATTCCAACGAATCGACGGATCCGAATCGAGTCGTTTTTCACGCCCTGGGCGCCTGGCGCGTTCTGGCCGGCTTTCACGATCTGCTTTGGAATCCCGCGTTTCTTGTGCCCGCCTCGCAGTTACTCGGCGGTCCGGTGCGCTTCTGGCACGACCAACTTTTCTGCAAGCCAGCGCGCCACGGCGGTGTGGTGGCTTGGCATCAGGATTATTCCTACTGGACAAGAACCACGCCGCTGGCGCATCTCACCTGCTGGATTGGCCTCGACGATTCCACGCGCGAAAACGGCTGTTTGAATTACATTCCCGGAAGCCACAAATGGCCGGACTTGCCGAAACCCGTTTTAACCGGGGAGATGGATGGCCTCCGCGACAGTCTGCCGGAAGAGCTGAAAGAAAAATTCGTGCCGGTCGCAGTGGAGTTGAAAAAAGGAGAAAGTTCGTTTCACCACGCGCGGACGATGCACGGTTCTCGCGCCAACGATACGCCCGCACCCCGCCGCGCCACGGTGATAAATGTCTTTCGCGACGGCGTAATGTCGGATTCCAATGAGCCACTGCTCACGGGCGTTCCCGTGATTCCGCGCGGCGACAAAATGGGCGGTCAGTTTTTTCCGCTGCTGTTCGACCCTCCGCTGGCAGCGGTGAAATCGCGATGAAGAAAAAGGCCGAGAGGAGGCCATCCAGGAATGACTGTCCCACGCAAAAAAACATGGCGACGCGGGCTTCAGGCGAATACGGACACGCTACCTTATCGAGGAACCTCGGCTGGCGGCGGTTATTCGACGGTGGAAGACTTGTTGAAGTTTGCGAGCGCGGTGACAAATCATAAAGTGCTGGATGCGAAAAATACGGAATTGCTGACCACCGGGAAGGTGAATACGGCGCGCGGTGTGAAATATGCGTTCGGATTTATGGATGACGATACGGACGCGACGATGCGCCATTTCGGCCATGGCGGGGGTGCCCCTGGAATGAATGGTGATCTGGAAATTTACCCGCAAAGCGGCTACGTGATCGCAGTGCTCTCAAATCTCGACCCACCGGCGGCGAGCCGCATCTCCGACTTCGTGTGCAATCGATTGCCGAAGAACTGAGGCTCCGCGGATCGGTTGAAACTGACTAGAATTTAGACGCCGAGGATGGCGCCGGAGTCATCGACATCGATGGAGGAGGCGCGGGAAACTTTGGGGAGGCCGGGCATGAGCATCATGTTGCCGGAGATGACGACGACGAATCCGGCACCGGCGGAGAGCGAAGCGTTGTTGATGTTGAGGGTCCAGCCGGTGGGAGCGCCGAGGCGCTTGGGATCGTCGGACAAGGAATACTGCGTTTTGGCGATACAGATGGGGAGTTTGCCGTAGCCCCAGTCGGTGAATTGCTGGAGCTTGGCTTTGGCTTGGTCGCTGAAATTCACGCCATCGGCCCCGTAAACTTTCTTTGCGACAATGCGGATTTTTTCTGAGAGGGACTCGTCTAGCGAATAAATAGGATGCGCGGACGGGGCGGCATTTTTCTCGATGGCGGCGACAACTTTTTCAGCGAGATCTTTTGCGCCGGGACCACCTTTCGCGAAGCCTTCGGAGAGCGCGCTGGGCACTCCGCGCTCGGTACAGTAAGCGGCCAAGCGATTCAGTTCAGTCTCCGTGTCTGACGGAAAGCGATTAATCGCGGCAATCGTCGGTACTCCGAAAGTTTGCAGAATTTCGATGTGCTTGCCGAGGTTGGGCAGGCCGCGCTCGAATTCGCCTTCACCCTGCTGGCGCATGCTCTGGACTGTGGTCACTAGAACGGCGGCGGCAGGCGTAATACCAGATTGCTGCATTACGATATCGAAATATTTTTCCGCACCAAGATCAGAAGCGAAACCACACTCATTCACCACGTAGTCCGCCAAGCGCAGACCCATCTCCTGCGAGATAACGCTGCTGGTGCCGTGCGCGATATTGCCGAAGGGCCCGGCGTGAACGAAAGCGGGAGTGCCATCGGTAGTCTGAACGAGATTAGGGAGAATGGCTTCCGCCAGTAGGGCCATCATTCCGCCGGTGGCGCCGAGATCGCGCGAGGTGAGTGGCTTTCCGTCGCGTGTAACGCCGATGAGGATGGAATCCAGGCGGTTGCGAAGATCCCGGCGGTCTTTGGCGAGCGCGACGATGGCCATGATCTCCGAAGCGGCGGTGATAATGAACCCCGTCTTGCGGCCAGCACCTTCTTTTTTACTGTCGAGAGAGACGGCGATGTGGCGCAAAGCTCGGTCGTTCATGTCGATGGTACGGGGCCAGACAAGGCGGTCGGAATCGAGATGGAGATTGTTGCCGTGGAAAAGATGCGCGTCAATGAGCGCGGCTAATAAATTGTGGGCGGAAGAGATGGCGTGAAAATCGCCGTGGAAGTGGAGATTGATTTTCGCGCTGGGCTCGATTTGCGAGAGGCCGCCACCGGCGGCGCCGCCCTTCATTCCAAAGACTGGGCCAAGCGATGGCTCGCGCGAAGTGATGATCACTTTTTTGCCGATGTGGGCGAGGCCTTGGGTGAGGCTGATGGAAGTGACAGTTTTGCCTTCGCCGGCGGCGGTGGGGGTGGTGGCGGTAACGATGATTAACTTGCCGCGGCGCTTGAAGGCAGGATCGGAGAGCAGGTCGAGTTTGACTTTTCCGCTTTGGGAGCCAAGCGGCTCGAAATATTTGTCGGGGAGTTCGAGTTTGCGTGCTACCGCTTGAATGGGGAGAAGAGTTTTTTGCATAGGAGTTGTGAGAATTTAGCGGGAAGTTTCCGCGCGCAGGCAAAAAGGATAACACAATATGCGGAGTTCACGGATAGTGCAGAGGACACGGAGCGGCAACGCACAGAAACAATTCAACTTCTTACTCGACGTCGCGCTAGTGAATTGGCTCGAGGATAAGTTTTTGGATGCGCCAGTTGAGGAGTTCGGCGACGTAGAGTTCGTTTTCGGAGGGGCAAGCGATGGCGTGGATCCAGCCGAACTGGCCGAGTTGCTTGCCGGATTTGCCGAAAACGCCGAGAACTTTTCCGTCGAGGCTGAGCTTGTAGATGCGGCCGGGGAAAGCGTCAGAGGTGAAGAGGACTTGGTTGGGGCCGGGCGTGATGCAGAGAGTCCAAGGCGCGCCGGGGGACATGGTTCCGGTGTTGGAAGTGGGCTTGTTGCCGATGGCGGGGCGGGCGTCGGCGGGAACGGGAACGTCAATGGTGATCTGGCGGAGGAATTTTCCGTCGGTGTCGAAGACCTGGATGCGGCGGTTGCCGCGGTCGGCGACGTAGACATTGTTTTGCGCGTCGGTGGCGATGCTGTGCGGAGTGTTGAGCTGGCCGGGCTTGTCGCCGGGTTCTCCCCAGGATTTTAGCCAGTTGCCGTCTTTGTCGGCTTTGGCGATGCGGGAATTAATGTAACCGTCGCTGATGTACGTGTTGCCGGCGGAGTCCCAAGCCATATCAGTGACTTGACGGAAGAGGCCGTCGACTGGCGGGAGCGGCGGCTTGGGATGCTTGAGTGGCTCGGTGCCTTCGTCGGAGGCTTCGAGCTTGCGGCCGAAGACCATGGAGATGCGGCCATCGACGTTGAACTTGATGACCATGTCGGAACCTTTGTCCGCGACCCAGATGTTGTCGTCCTTATCGATGCGAACGGAATGCGCGAAGGACCAGGCGTAGAGATTGTGGCCGATCTCGCGGATGAATCTGCCGTCAGGGGCGAATTGGAGGAGTTGCGCGGCGCTGGCTCCATAGGCGGGACCGGTGCTGTTGCCGCGGGAGAAGACGAAGATGTGGCCTTTGGAGTTGACGGCGACTCCAGCGACTTCACCGAGATGGATGTCGGGCGGAAGTTTTAGGAAATTGGGAACGGATTGGAATGGGATTTCGGGGGGCTGCTGGGCAAAAAGTGGAGTGGCTGCGAAGAGGCACAAAAGTAAGATGGAGCGTTTCATGGAATTCAACCTCGCTAGTTCGAGAGTTTGTCACCGCATCATACGCGGGTTTGGGGAATCAGTCGCCGGTTAGAAATTTGTATTGGGCTTCGGTGAGGAGGACGACGGAGAGGCGGCCTTGGCGAACGAGCGGAGAATCAGCGAAGAGCTTATTGGATTTGATTTGAGCGAGAGAGATTGTTTTGGAGAGGGGCTTTCCGGCTTTGAGCTTAACGGCGGGATTCTTGGGGTTAGAGACGTCGACCGAAAGAACGGTGGCGGTGCCGACGGCGGATTTGTTGTCGCCGGTTTCGTAGATGATGAGGCGTGTTCCGGTGGTCATCTCGGAGAGGTTACGCAGGGCAACGGGATTGTGGACGCCGTCCCAGGTAGTTTCCTTGTCGCCCTGAAGATCGGCGAAGGAATACTCAGACGGCTCGGTTTTGAGGAGATAGTAGGATGGCATATAGACCCCGCGATTCGTTGCCGGCGCTTCGACATTCTACACAGGTAGTAATAGAAAGTGAAACGCGGAGACAAAGAGGGGCTGAGAAGAAAGCAGACAGAGTGTCTGTCCTACACGGAAGTGAGTTCTGTTGCGGCGGAGGCGAAGATTTTGGTGTGGGCGTCGATGTCGGACTCGGTGGTGGCGGGGGACATGAGGGCCATGTTGTGGAAGGGCGTCAGGAGGACGCCGCGGTTTAGGGCGTAGAGGTGGAGGAAGCGTTCGAGTTCGAAGTCGGCGGCAGCGGCGGATTCGCCGCCATTGTGCGGAGGCTTGGCGGCGAAGGTGTATTCGGCGCGGGCGCCGAGTTGGATTACGTTCCAGGGGAGGCCGGTGGCGCGGAGATTTTCGGCGACGCCATCGGTGAAGCGCTTGGCGAGCGGGATCATGTGCTCGAATGCAGCGGGCGTAAGGATGTGTTCGAGCGTGGCGCGCATGGCGGCTAGCGAGAGCGCGTTGCCGGCAAGAGTGCCGCCGATACCTCCGATGTCGCAGTCTTCGAGATGGATGCGGGCGGAGATGCGCTGGGCGACTTCTTCAGAGACGCCAAAGGTGGCGCCCGGAATGCCGCTGCCGATGGCTTTGCCGAAGACGAGCATGTCGGGATCGAGTTTCCACTCGGCGGTACAGCCGCCGGGGCCGGCGCAGATGGTGTGAGTTTCGTCGGCGATGAGGAGCGAACCATAACGGCGTGCGAGTTCGCGCGCGGCGTGCCAGTAGCCTGGGTCGGGAAGGATTATGCCGACGTTGGTCATGGCGGGTTCGGCTAGAATGCAAGCAACGTCGTGATGCTTGAGGGAAGCTTCAAGGGAGTTGAGATCGTTGAATTCGACTACGCGAGTGGTTTCGATGGGATTGACGGGCGGGCCAATGTTGCCGCGTCGCGGGCCGACGACACCGTTTTCGAGCGTGGCGAAAGATTCGTCAACGGTGCCGTGGTAGCAATAGTGGAAGACCAGGATTTTCGAGCGCTGAGTGATTTCGCGGGCGATGCGAATGGCGAAGCGGTTGGCGTCGGTCGCGGTGAGCGTGAATTGCCAATAGGGGAGGCCGAAGCGGCGCTGGAGATCTTCGCCGACCCAAAGCGCATCCTCCGTGGGAAGCATGAGGGTGATGCCTTCTTTGGCGCGGCGGGCTACGGCTTCGGCGACGACTTCGGGGGAATGGCCAGTCATGGCGCCGGTGTCACCGAGGCAGAGGTCGACGTAGTCGCGGCCGTCAACATCGGTGAAGTGCGCGCCTTTGGCGGATTTAACGAAGATGGGGAACGCGCCGGCCCACTTTTTCATCCAGTTCATGGGGACGCCGCCGAGGAGGGAGGATTGAGCGCGTCGGTAGAGAGCCGCGGACTTCGGGTGTTCGGCGACAAAGCGTTGCGATTCGCGCTCGTAGCGAGTCTTTAGTTTAGTGCGATCGATGGTGGTCATTGGGCGTATCAGCGCAAGTCGCGGATGATTTCGCGGGCGGCGTTGGCGCCGCTCGCGCCGGTCAGGCCGTTGCCGGGGTGGGTGCCGGAGCCGCAGAGGAAGAGGCCGCGGATGGGCGTTTTGTAGCGGGCCCAATCGAGGACGGGGCGCATGGTGAAGAGCTGATCGAGTGCGAGCTCGCCATGGAAAATTTGGCCGCCCGTGAAACCGTAGGAGGTTTCGAGATCTTTGGGCGTGATGACCTGGATGCCTTCGATGAGGCCGGAAAGATTGGGCGCGTAATTGGCAAGAGTTTTGATTACGGTGTCGCCGAGATCTTTGCGGCGAGCGTCCCAGTCCCCTGCTTTCAACTTAAATGGCGCGAACTGGACGTAGGCGGAGAGGACGTGTTTGCCGTCGGGTGCTAACGAGGGATCGAGGATTGTAGGGATAGTGACGTCGAGATAGGGCGCTTTCGAGAATTCGCCGTATTTGGAAGCGTCGAAGGCGCGCTCGAGATAATCGATCTCTGGGCCGATATGGATGCGGCCTGAGAGCGATTTGAGGGAACTTTCGATGGCGTCGAGCGCGGTGAAGGTTGGCAGACCGCCAAGCGCGAGATTGACCTTGGCGACGGTGCCGTTGGCGCGGAAATTTTTCATGCGGTTGGCGAAAGTGGGGTCGAGCTGCGCGGGATCGACGAGATTGAAAAAAGTGCGTTTGGGATCGACGCCGGAAGCAACGGCGTCGGCGGCAATTTCCTCGCCATCTGCAAGAACGACTCCAGTGACTGAGCCGTCTTTGATTCGAATGTGCTGGACCTTGGCGTCGGTACGAATCTCAACACCAGCTTGTTTTGCTGACTCAGCTAGAGCGCGCGTGAAGGAGCCGAGTCCACCGCGCGGAAACGAGGCCGAGCCAATAGGATGAGCATCGGCAGCAGCGCGCAAGAGAAGGACGGCGGTTGAACCAGCAGACCAGGGACCGAGCGCGGTACCGAAAATGCCGCGCGCAGCGATTGCGGCGCGAAGCAACTCCGTTTCAAAGAATTCGGCCACGAAGTCCGCAACGGCCATGGGGCCCCAGCGGAGAAGATCGAAGATGCCGGTTTTGCCGAGGCTGCGTACTCCGCGGCCGGTCTTCAAGAGATTCCAGAGATCTTCTGGAGTGGGCTTATCGATCGCGGGAGGAGTGATGGAAGCGAGTTGCGCGAAAAAGCCGGCGGTTTCTGCGAGCGATTCGGCGAACTGCGCATATTTCGCAGCGTCCTTGGCGGAAAAGCTGCCGATGCCAGCGGCGGTTCTGGCAACGTCATTGTAGAAATGGAGAGCCTTGCCATCCGGGGTTGGGGCAAAAACACGCGGGTCCGGAGAAAGAATCTCACACTCAAAATTATCGAGTTGCAAATCTTTGGCGATGTCCGCGCGAAGCGGCCCGAGTGTATGCGCGAGAGTTGAAGCGCGGAAGCCGGGATGAAATTCCTCAGTGATGGCGCCGCCGCCAACCATTTCGCGACGCTCGAGGACGAGAGGCTTGAAGCCGCCCTTGGCGAGATAAAAAGCGGTGATGAGAGCGTTGTGCCCGCCGCCGATGAGAACTACGCGCTGTCCGAGAGGCATGGTCAGTTGGCCGCCTTGGATGCAGTCGCGGTGGGCCGCGAAACGCCGCCTTTCCACTCTTTCAAGATGACTTGGCTGGCAATGCGGCCGTTGGCGCCCATGATGCCGCCGCCGGGATGCGTGGCGGACCCGCACATATAGAGGTTATGAATGGGCGTGCGGTAGTACGCCCATCCGGCGACGGGACGGAGAAAGAAAAGCTGTTCAAGAGAAAGCTCGCCTTGAAAAATGTTGCCTTGCGTAAGTCCGAATTCGCGCTCGAGGTCGAGCGGAGTCAGGACCTGACGTCCGACGATAATGTCTTTGATGTTGGGAGCGTACTCGGCGATGGTGTTGATGACGTTGTCGCCGAAGGCTTGTTTCTGATCGTCCCAGGTACCTTGGGCGAGCTTGTAGGGCGCATATTGCACGAAGCAGGACAGCACGTGTTTGCCGGCAGGTGCGACGCTGGGATCGGTGAGGCTGGGAATAACCATGTCGATATAGGGCTTGCGCGAAAAATGGCCGTACTTGGCGTCGTCGTAGGCGCGCTCCATGTATTCCATGCTGGGAGAAATCGAGATAGCGCCGCGAAGATGCACACCGGGTCCCGGAAAACATTTGAAATTGGGAAGCGCATCGAGCGCCAGATTGACCTTGCCGGACGAGCCGCGAAATTTGTAGCGGCGGACACCTTCGAGAAAATCGCCAGGCAATTCGCTGGGCTCGAGAAATTTTTCGAAAGTGAGATGCGGGTCGACGCTGGAGGAAACGACGCTGGCGGAGAGTTCTTCGCCGGACTGCAAAATGACACCCGCGGCGCGGCCATTTTTAACCAGGATTTTGCCGACGGGCGCCTTGGTGCGGATTTCCACGCCGGCTTCGCGCGCGGCGTCAGCGATGGCGTTCGAAATGGCTCCGGTGCCGCCGCGGCTGAAACCCCACGAACGAAACGCGCCGTCGATTTCTCCCATGTAGTGATGCAAGAGAACGTAAGCAGTGCCAGGAGAACGAATGCCGAGGAACGTGCCGATGATACCGGAAGCCGACATCGTGGCTTTGAGGACATCGGTTTCAAACCACTGGTCGAGGAAATCGGCGGAGCTCATGGTCATGAGCTGCACGAGGGTGTAACGCTCGTCGGAAGAAAGTTCGCGAAAACGCTGGAGCAGAAAATGAAGCTGCTTGAGATCTTTGGGATTGAGCGTGGTGGGATCGGGCGGAATCATTGAGAGCATGGGCTTCACAAAGCGGCACATGGGCGTCATCATTTTGGAAAATTCGTCGTAGGCCTCGGCGTCCAGGCGCGAATGGCGGCGGATGTCGCGAATGGATTTAGCGTGGTCGTTGACGCGCCAGAGGTAGTCGCCACTGGGCATGGGAGAGAAGGTGCCGTCGAGCGGAAGAATCTCCAGGCCGTGGCGCGGGAGATCGAGTTCACGAATGATTTCCGGGCGCAGGAGTGAGACAACGTAAGAACATTCGGAAAATAGAAAGCCGGGGATGATTTCTTCCGTGACGGCGGCGCCGCCGAGAACGTGGCGGCGTTCCAGCACAACGACTTTCTTCCCTGCTTTGGCGAGGTAGGCGGCATTGACCAGTCCGTTGTGACCACCGCCGATAACGATAACGTCGTAGTGCTGCCCCATGCGGTATGACTCCGGTGCGACTCAAAGTGAAAGAAAAGATGCGGGAAGCGATGCTGGAACATTTTACTGGGAGCGGGGATGGCACACAAGGTCTGGCGTTCCCACCAAACCGGACCGCAAGCTGACATTCGAAAACGTTCCACATCGGTTCTGCGCCTGACCCAAATCGGAACCATGGCGGCGTGAGAACAGAAGCGGAGCAGCCGGGTCGAGCGATGCGCACTGGGCCCTGAGCCTGTATTCGTAAGATTCTTCAAACATTAGGCAGTGAACGGCCAAGGAGAATTCGCACATCCTCTTCTGGTACAGCGCGTGCTGAATATCCGAGCGAAGACGCAAAGTTGCTTCGTTTGGAGGACAGAGATGGACAGGCGATATTTAATTAATATGCTTTTGTCAGTGGCGTGTGCCGGAGGTCTTTGTTCAGATCTGCAAAGTTCGGCCTTGGCGCAAGGACAAATAATCGACGAACATGTTTCATTGGGTCCCGAGGGTACTGAGATCTCAGGCGTCAATTCGCAAGCTCCCCTAACTGCAGTCCAGCTGGATGAGATGATCGAGCGGATAATCAAACGAGAGCATGACGAAATCGCGGCCTTCGATCTCTACAGCCCAGTCGTTGAAACTTATATCCAGGAAGTGAAATTCAAGCAGGCATTCGGCACGGTTCCGAAGTCAGACTACTACTTTCTGGGGCAGGCTGACTTTCGAGGTCGGCTGAAAGTTCATACGATGATTGAAGGCGGCAAGAAACGCTCGTTCCTGTGGTCCTTTGAACCAGCCGGCTTCCTGCAAATGATTTACATCGATCGAGGGGAGTTCGACAAGCTTCACTACCGTTTCAAATATTCGGGGCGTGAGTTTTTGGGCGAGGTGCGGTGCATCGTGTTTGACGTGTCACCGGCACCAAAAGTGCGGGGCCCGAGATTTGTAGGCCGCATCTGGGTCGAGGATCAAGACTTTACTGTGGTGCGCATCAACGGAAGGTATGCGCCGACGAACCATTTCTCGTGGAAAACTTTTGAAGACGAATATTACCTGCACTTCGATTCGTGGCGTACCAACGTGAAATCGGGGCTGTGGTTGCCGAGCTATGTCTACAGCCAGGAGATCAATCCAGCGACGCTTTTCGGAAATCCCAGCTACAAATCATCGACTCACCTGTGGGGTTACAGATTAAAGCAGGGTTCGCGGGAGGAGGAGTTGAGCAGGCTACTCGTGGAATCCGCAAACCCAGTCAAGGACGAATCGTCGCAGCATGACCGTTCGCCGCTGGAGGCGCAGCGCGAGTGGAGACATGAAGCGGAGAATTATGTGCTCGACCTGCTGGAACGGGACGGGTTACTGGCTCCTCGCGGAGAAGTGGATAAGCTCCTGAATACGGTGGTGAACAACATCGAGGTCACCAATAGCTTTGACGAGCAGGTCGATCTGCGGTGCCGTGTGCTGCTCACCAGCAGCCTGGAAATGTTTTCCGTGGGCAATACCATCGTGGTGAGCCGCGGATTGATCGATGTTGTACCCAACGAAGAAACGCTCGCAGCATTGCTGGCGCACGGCATGGCTGACGCCATCCTACCCAAGCCGAATCAAGATCAATACGCATTCAGCGATATTTTGCGGCTCACGTCCACCGAAGTCTTAAAACGGCTCTCATTCGAAGAAGGAAAAGTGGAAGCTGCGGAGAACAGTGAAAAGGCGATGGAACTGCTGAAGAAATCGCCTTACGCATCCAAGCTGGCAAATGCGGGCTTGTTCCTGGAACTACTGCAGTCGCAAGCGAAAGAGCTGAAACAATTGATCAGCCCCCAGTTGGGAAATGAGATTTATTTCGCCACGCAATTGCGTCAAGCCGGTCCGGCGCTGGAGCCAGGCAACAAGGCACAGATTGGCGCGTTGCCCATCGGGTCGAGACTCAAGATAGATCCGTGGACTGCCGGAGTGAGCTTGATGAAGTCCAAGCCGATGGGGCTGATCTCCGCGCGCGACAAAATGCCGTTTGAGGTGACGCCTTTGGTCCCCTACTTGACGCGTTATGTAGAGGTGTCGGAGGTCCAATCCGATTCAGACGCCATGATTGCGTTCAGACAGTGAAGCCTGCGTGTTGGTCCGGCCAGGAACCTAGGATTCCGTAATAAATTGAAAAAAACAAATGACGCTGACGGGCTGAAAGTAATAGTGGCAAATTCGCTCTTTTGTTGTTGTCTCCGAATCGCCGGCACTGAAAGACGAGCGATTCTCGAAAGAGATGTGACGGTTTATGCGTAGTACTTGGTATGAAGCTGAGAATTGTCCTCCGGCGCGCGATGTGGGGCGCAGCCGTTTTTTTGGCGCTGATTGGAGTTGCCGTCACAGTACGGCGAATGGTGCATCTGATGCCCATTGTGGTTAGAGGCTACCAACCACCGGCTATAAGTTCCAATCCTGTAGCGGCACAATTCGCAGCACTGGACGACTTATTCGCGCACTACCCGATCCTGACGCTTGTTCACATCGTCCCTGGCTTACTTTTCATGTTGCTAGGTCCGTTGCAGTTCAGTTCAACCCTGCGCGCCCGCCATATCAAATGGCATCGCTTGGGTGGCCGCATTTTCGTCATTTGCGGAATGGTGATCGGAGTGTCAGCACTAGTAATGAGTTTCGCGATGCCAGCTATTGGGGGCATCAATCAGGCGGCGGCGACGGCACTCTTCGCCACGTTCTTTCTGCTCGCGTTGGGCAAGGCGTTTTGGCATATCTGGCGGCGTGAAGTTGCGCTTCACCGCGAGTGGATGATTCGCGCCTTTTCGGTCGGCCTTGCTGTGGCTACCATCCGCCCCATCATCGGGGTGTTCTTTGCTACGAGCCGCCTTTCAGGCTTGACGCCGCATGAATTCTTCGGAATCGCCTTCTGGATTGGCTTTGTTGTGCACCTCATCGTGGCAGAGGCTTGGATTCATGCGTCGCTCCCGTCGCAGACGGTGGCTGGCTTCGATGTCATAATTTGAGAATCTCCTTCGCGGCGACAGATTCCATGAATGTCTGTCGCGCCCCACGACCGCGCGGGATCGCAATTTGTTTCAAGTTAAGGCAACTTGTCCTGCCGCGCGCGATGCCGGCTGCCTCCGAGCCGCGGTTGGTTCGGCACTCGTCCAGCTTTGCCGCAACTCTTCTGCCCGGCCGATGACGCGCTCGATAAGATCAGCGCGCGCCTGCGCCCTCTTGGAGGCGTCCTTCTTAGTGTCGACGGGGGAGATTTCCAACGACTGCAGTTTCTCGAGAACGGACTTCATCGCCCGTTCGGGATTGCGAAGGAATTCCGTGCCGCGGATGTGTGTGAAAACCCAGCCCATCCTTTCGAGGATGGACTGACGATCCATGTCTTCCGGTAGCTTTTCAAGAGGATGATAGCGGTCACCATCGCATTCGATGGCAAGGCGTCTGCCATCCCCTTCGACGACCAGATCAATTCGGAATGCGCCAACTCTCCATTGCGGAGCCACCCGATACCCTGCGGCTAACAGACGTTTCATGACTTCGCGCTCGAAGGGAGACTGGGTGCGGTTTTCCTTTTCTTCGAGCGCGCGCATGAGCCGGCTGGGGTCCTCGGCATGTTCGATCAACTGGCGGCGAAGATCGTCGGCCTTCAGGTCGTTTTGTGGGTTTAGCGAGTGGACGATCCACATCTGGTCACGGGCCCGGCTGGCGGCAACATTAAAACGCTGTTTGAACAATTCTTGATCGCGGAGGGAGAGCGGCCCTCGCTGCGCGGTATCGACAAGGGAGACAAAAATGACATCGCGCTCGTCGCCTTGGAACTGGGCGGCATTTCCGCAAAGCAAGCGATGGTGCTCGTAGCGGTCCGGCGAAAGATGTGAACGAAGCAGACTATCAATTTCAAGAGCTTGCTCGTCGCCGACTAGAGAGACAACTCCAAAGCTTGTCGGTTGCCCAACGTCATTTTTCTTATATTCGGGCTGCTCTGTAGCGGCAACAAGGAGCGAAGCGACGGTGAGGGCTTCTTGGCGATTGATCTTGCCATCGCGGCTGGAGCCATGAGCGCGATACGCGATCGTATGAGGGCGGAGATGGACGCGGCTGGCGTCCCGCAGCGGCTTGATACGCATATCGTAGGAAATCATGTTGCTGAACTGAATGATCTCGGGTACGCAGCGGAAATGTTCCACAAGACAGGTTGTTCCACCAAATGACTGACGTGCGAGGTCATAGATAGAGATCTGACCGTCGTAGAGGTCGGAATTGGGGATGCCAGGGAGGTATTGGAAGATGAGGTTTTGAATGATGCCGAGATCCTGGCCGACCGCCGATGGGCTGACCTGCTCGTGGTCACCGACGACGAGAACAGTCTTGCCAAGGTACAGCGCTACGAGCGCCATGACGTCACTCTGACTCGCTTCATCGATGATGACAACGTCGAAGCGCGTGGTACGCGGATCGAAATTCTCGACCACTCTGGAAAGTGGCATCACCCAAACAGGGACAGCGCCGCGGCACTCCGACATTTTCCGCGTGGCTTCGGCTCTCAGCAGAGAAACACGTATCCCGTGGCCTTTGCCAATCCGCCGAATTGTATCTAGCCACCCGACAAGCGCCTGGCGTTGGCGAGAAGATGTGCGACGAGCCTGGGCAGACCATGCACGTTTATCGATGAGTCCCACTGTGGAGCGCCGCAACTGCTCACCGAGTTTTTCGCTTTTTGATTGAAGCGCTTCGAGTGAGACACCGGCGCGACGGTCGAGCTCGTCGTTGAGCTGGCGCCACGTCCATGCCCCGTCCGGGTCGCGGGGCGGCTCACCGCGCCCATGAACGCCAGCGCGATTGCGGATGGCGCCAGCCCAAGCTGGCGCGGCGCTTTCGAGCTTGGTGAGCAGGGAGCGGCGCAAATCGAGATCCGCCTGACGGCTCTTCAACTCCAGGAGGGTCTCGTAGGCATCGGCGTATTCGCTGGAATCCTCGTCACTTACAGCGGCGAGCAGTTTAGCCGTCGCTTTCGAGGATTTGGCGACACGCGCAGCTAGCTTGAGCCGACCCTTGAGGTCACGGAGTTCCTCTTCCAGACGGAGCAGCTTCAACTTTTTCAATCGAGAATCAAGGATGGGTAGCAGGGAGTCATTGACGGCTCTGCCGATTCTAACCAATTCCCCATCAGCGCCGACAACCGCAGGTTGTTCGGCAAGAAACTTTTCCCAGCAAAACCCGAGGTCCCCGAGCTGCTGTCGTAAGGGCAGCCAAGTGTGTTCCTGCCAGCCGACGCAGTCCTCAATGGAATCACAGAACTGCAGTAAAGTTTTTTCGAGCTCTTCACCCAACTCGCTCGAAGGAGGTGGTCCGAATACTGCAACCTGGCGGTCCCAACGGCCGGACAGCTCTTCGCGAAGGTTTTTGAGGCGCGCGAGTTTACGCAAAGCGTGAAAATGTTCGGGGAGCCGAGGGTTTGTATTACCCACTTTCGCTGATTCTATGAATTGACTCCAGGCTTTGTGAGTGAAGAGCGTCAGAGAACCAAGCTTGCCACCATTCTCAAGATGACTAAGAATTTCACTGGCGACGCGTTCGTGATCCTCATGAGTGGAGTTGTCATCCAGTTGAGGACCGTATTTGACGAGAGATTCTTGGGCGTTGGCTGCTTCCCGGTGGACGAGGCGAACGAAACTGATTAGTTGATCCCAAGGCTGGCGATGAACGTCGCCGTGCTTGCCAGCATAGATCGCCGCGAGTTTCCATTTCTCATTCCCGGAAAGAGGCTCAACAGCTTGCCCCAGGCGGGCAGCGAGGGTTTCCACTTCTTCAGGCGACGCTTGCATGTCACCGGTTTCCCAAAGATCCGAACGTAGGTCCAGATTCTCCATGCTCAGCCGATTCCTCTCGTTCAATGAAGACTCGAAGTCTTCAGGCCGCGGAAGGTCGTGGAGCTCTGGAAGGTGAGCGGAAAGTTCGCTCTCGTCTTGCCGGGAGAGCGATACGTTGGTGCGGTAGAGGTCGGCCAACTCGCCGAGAGACAAGGGTAGGGGAGCCACGGCCGCGACGGGACCCGGAATCCAGCCCAGCGTTTCTTTTTCCTGGGCGACTTTGCGCGCGCCGTCGGAAGGAGCCCAAGTTTTTCCAGCAATCTTGACATCACGATATTCATCAGCGCGGGCATCCGCGAACTGGCCGCGAATTTCGTTAAGCTTTTTCAATACGTCTCGCCGTCCCGCTTCCAGATTCCTTGCTTCCGTTTCCAGCGATCCGGCGTCAGCACGCGACAGCCGCTCCGCGATCGAGCCCACCGCACTTTCCAATTGTTTGCGGCTGTCAAGATCACTCTCAAGCACACTGACACACAAGGGACGCAATTCAGGCACGATGTGATGCCGCACCATGCGCAATGCCTTCGTGGTATGACTGGTGACGAGGACGCTTTTCCCCTGTGCCAGCAAATGGCCGATCAAATTGCCAATGGTGTGGGTCTTCCCCGTTCCCGGCGGGCCTTGAACCAAAACTCCGCCGTTTTCTTCCAATTGTCTTGCAATTCTGATCTGCTCGGGATTGGCAGGCTTGCTGAGGAGGACATCGGCATCCGCTTGGGCGACTTCGCCGGTCTGGGTTTCTAGTTCTCCGCTGGTGGCAACCGGCGATTCTTCTCCCACGATGTTTAAGAGCGACCATGGCAAGTCTTCTCGCGTGCGAAGGTCTGCAAGGATACCTTCGATGGCGGCGGCGTAACCCAGAGTGCGCGCACGCAGGAATAGAACTGGATCGCGGCCGATGTAAGGATCACTCTGCCCCTCGGCGGGTGCCGCGTTTTCGACGAACTCCCCTCGCGGAGACAACTGGATGATCAGGCGCTTGAGAAATCCGGAAGTTGACCCGTTGATCAGAGGATGAAAGCCACCCTGTTCTAGCTCTTCACGGCAACGCCCGATCGAACGTCCATCCACATCGGCCATCGATTGGAAAAGGGCCGAGTAGAGTTCAACGGGGTGGTCCGCTTCGGACAGCGCGAACTCCGGGACGGCGGCGTTGAACTGCAGTTGGAGCCGTTGAAGGAGGATTGGATGGTAAATGCTACCCTCGTCGCGACGCCAACTTAGAATGCCATCACCAAGAACGAGCTCGACGCGCTCGCCCTCGCGATCGATACGTCCGTAAAGTGCATATAAAGTCTCGAAGATTTTCATCGCGCCGCGAGCGGGCCTTTCACTTTTTGCCCATTCGTCACGCAGCAGCTTCCAACGTTGCATGGCCGCGGACCTTGCGGGATCGTCAGCGAAGTTTACAACGCGCGCTTCGCTTTCAATGTCCGATTCGGTCCGAGCAAGTTGCATTGAGATTTCGTTTGATGGGTCGTCCCATCCGGCTTCCAGCCATTCAACAATCTCACTTGGAGGTTCCGGAGGGCGGGTCAGCGTCGGACGCTGCACCTTCAATACAAAACCCTCGCTGCCCAATTCAGCGGACGCGTTTTCCGATGACGAAGTTTTCGGGCGGCTCGATTGAGCCACGCCTAACTTGATGGCCGGATGATCCGGAAGATTGTGTAACCAGAAGCTCCAAAGCTGTTCACGAATCTGGCGCTTGGCCGGATTGCGGTGCTGGTTCAGGGCTTCCAAGTACCGGAAGACACGGGTAAGCTTGTCGCGTGCAACTTGGAGTTTCTCGGCATCCATGTGTGGTTGCCTTTCTAATAGCGACACAGTTGCTGGGGTTGGCTGGCGGAGAACCAAGAATATCAGCGTTTATGGCGCATCTCAATTTCCAATATTTAAGATTCAGCCAGACCTCGGATCGGTTGCACCTTGCCTCGCGCCCTGGGAGGCCGGAAGCTCACTCGTGACATCGACGCAGGCTCTGAACTTCAATCTGTGCACAACCAAGTCCGTACGGAAATCATCTCCTCACACCAGAATACATTCGCCAATAGCACAGTCGATTGTCACCTCGATTCAAGCGTTTTTTCTCCTATGCTCCAGTCTTAATGCTTTTGGGCAGAATGAGCGCGCGCGCCTCTCTCCTGTTTCTGGAAGTTCGACAAACCAGCCAGTCATCGTCATCGGTTTCGTAGGCGGGTTCGTCAGGCACGATAACCTCGTCCACAGCGGTGTCCAGCTCGCGTCGCATCTTCGTAAAGACTACCCCTCGGGTGTTCATGTGGAAGTGTTTGAGAATCGGCGCCGGGAGGAGGCACACAAAAAAATCACTGCTCTCCTGGACACCAACCACGATGCGATACTCTCTAGCGAAGAAAAGCAAGACGCCCGCATCATTATCTACGGAATGAGCTGGGGTGCATCTGAAGCGGTGACACTTGCGCGAGAGCTGGAAAAAGAGAGCATCCCGGTTCTCCTTACTATCCAAGTGGATAGCGTTGCCAAGATCGGCGAGAATGACGAATTGATCCCCGCCAACGTTTTGTCCGCGGCCAATTTCTACCAGTCGAATGGCGCTCTCCACGGCAGGCCCATGATTCGCGCCGTGGATGAAACCCGCACCCGAATCCTCGGGAACTTTCGATTTGACTACAAACTGAAGCCTATCCATTGCGACAAATATCCCTGGTATGACCGTCTCTTCGCCAATGCGCACACGGAAATTGAATGCGATCCGGTGGTTTGGAATCAGGTAGAAACTCTCATTCGTTCGCAGCTAGCACCCGCTAAACCGAATACTTCGCCATAAGTATCCATTCAGCAGGAGACCGCGCATTCATCGCCCTGACCTGCGGATCTGGAGACGAACGCAAGGGAGTCGCTCTTCTCTCGCAAGAGATTCCTCAACTGCTTGCGGGCCCGATGAAGTTGGCCCTTCGAAGTTCCGACCGAGCAATCCATCATCTTGGCGATCTCGCTGTGTTTGTAGCCTTGGACATCGTGCAAGACGAACACTATCTTGCGGGCCACGGGCAACTGTTCTACCGCGCGCTTTAGATGAAGGCGGTCGATCAATCCGGCCAGTTTCGAGTCGGAACTAACCATCTGCCTGCTGGGCTCGTCGCTTTCCTCATTTGTTCTCGCACTCGCCTCCAAGGAAGCCGCTCGCAAATTGTTCTTGCGAAGTTGCATGAGAACAACATTCAGAGCCAAGCGGTATAGCCAAGTGGAAAACACCGATTCGCCACGAAATGTTTGGATCTTGCGGAACACCCGCATGAACGCTTCCTGGGTCAGATCCTCGGCTTCAGTCGGATTCCTTACGATGCGCAGGCACAGAGCGTAAATGCGCCGACTGTGCAGTTGATAGATACGTTCGAACGCGGTGGCATCGCCCTGTTGGGCCCGCCGGATGGTTTCCTGCTCCAGCAACTCAACCTTTGGGCCTTCCTCGGATTCGGAAAGAATCGTGCGCCCCCAGAGCGTCGGGGCAAAAGTACAGCGTTGGCACGCCATGCTACTCCCCCAAAATTGAGGTTCGTTCTTGAAAGCTGGCCTGTTTCGTGGGTGGAGTAGGATGGGGTGATGGGCTTCGTCCCGCTCCGGCAATCCTCTAACTTTGCCATTAAATCCAAGAGCAAGTAGGTTTCCAACTGTTCGGGCAAAGAACTCACCAAGACAAAAGGACCTAGCTTGGCTTCGAAATTCAAAATGACGTAAAAATTTCCCAGTCTTTGGAATTGCGGCGTACTAGGCCTCATTGAAAGACACTTCTCTAGCTTGGTGAGATCCGCGTGAAACGCGTTTTGCAAATTCTAATGAATGCTCAATCATCGCCGCTGGCAGGTGCGATGCTCTGAGTTCCGATGTAAGCTTTGGCGCTCCTCTCTGGAGATACTTCGCTTTTCACTCGGGCAGCCCCCACGAGAGCCCAATCCTTCTTGAATTCCAACATTGTCTCGCGGCCATGTTTGGGGCTCTTCAGGACGTAGGTGACGCGTGCGAGAATCAATCTGTACGCAGCACGTGAGTCGGAGATCGGTGCGAGAACGTTGCTTGCACTGAGGCCAACTTTGGAAGTTCCGTCACCATCTGCAATCTCCATCCATACGGCTCCGTTCCCATCGACAAGAGGTGTGCCCGTTTCATCGATGCGCTTAAAAAAGCGATTGAGGTCCTTCCTATCAGCAACAACCTCCCCGCGGATGGCTTCATTGATCATCGAATCGAATTCCTCACGATATGCGTTCCACTCTTCCTGAGTGCCGATGACTCGTGCTTGTTCCTGGTGCTGAACGATCTTCAGTTGCTCGCCGCGCGTCTTGTCCTGCTCAGCTTTCGCGAGCTGAATCGCTTGTGCAATTTCGGTGGCCTCAGAGCTCGGATATTCTTCCAGTACACGCTCTGGGTTGAATCGGCCCGTCAGCACATACGATGCCGCGACGACAGGTAATTCGTGATCTGCGAAAAGGATCATGGGGACAAGAAATTTCTTGGAATGGTACAACTGCTCGGTTCCGGCCCGACACTCGCTGCTTCGCTTGATGGTACCGGGCACCTGAGCGAAATGCAGCACGCGAAAATTTGCTTCCGGATGCCGAAGCGCATACCGGGTAAACGAGCGTGCAATGGCTTTTGGGCTGGTCATTCCAAAGTCGTTTATGTAATCGGGATTGGTCGCGTGTGGAAAATAGGTATTAATCACGCGTCGTGTGAAGTCAGCGCAATTGTTGGTAACTCCATTAAAATGATTCCGATTCGGCAACGAATTAAATTCCGCGATCAGTTCGCGGTCCTGCTCGACGGTCGTGTCTACGACGAAAATGTAGACGCTGCGAATCATGGTGGCCGCAACCATTTCTCGCCACTCCGCCTTGTAGCTCGTCGTGCAAGGCGTGCCTTGACAATATGTAGTCAGGTATTTCGTCCGGTATCTCTCCTCTAGTAAGTGCTTGATCTTGAAGGAGCCAAATAACGGGCGATTGCGCGGATCCTCTACGCCATACAGATACATGCTGAGCGGTACGACGTTCCATTCGAATGGCTGATCTTCACCGATGTTGATGTAATTGCTCATCACTGAACCCTGTTCGTCGGGACGGCAAAGACGGAGTTTTACCGGTGAGTCCGGGCAAATGCGCGAAAAATATATGGCGCTATGTCCTGTACCGGTGATCCTGTCGACGCTGCTGTTCAGAGATTCGTTGAGTACGACTCCCACGCTCGCATTGGCCCGAGGACATGAGAGGCAGACTAGAGCAATTGTCAGACCAACAGAAAACAATACCGTATTAAGTAGCCTCTTGTTCGGGGCTCTTGCCGGCTCCAAGAAGCTTGTCACGAATCCGAGTACGGACAAGGCAGTCTCTCCTCTGTTTTCGAACACGCAAATGTTAAAAATGTCTCGTCCTAAAATCAGACGCTGCAAACTTTCTGCTTGAAACTGAGCGGGAAGGCTGGCTGGTGGACCAGCTTGGCAACGGCGAGGCATCCTCACACAAGAAGCTGACGGTTAGTTTGGAAGACGGGAGCAGTTGGTCTCTGAGGCCTGCCCCAAGTATTCAAGATCTTCCGCGGCTTCTGCCTCAACGCACACACGGTCTGCGAATCCCGCGCACAGGAAGAGGGCTTGTTCTATTTCACTCTTGCTGCTTTCTTCCGCAAATGTCGCCAAGTGTTTCCGCTAGCTTCGTCAGATGAATCATGTGCCCCCCGACTGAGCTGGTGAGAGTAGACGTGAAGCGTAGAACGTGAGTGTTTAGGTGCGACCGAGCACTCTAGGGGTAAGATCCCGGCGAGTGTTTCAGGCGAATCGTGCACAATCGACGGGGCCATCGCAAGGCTCCTAGTGCTAATCATCGTGATGATTGTGCCGCCATTTCCAATACTCTTGCTGTTCATCGGAGTGCCGCTCGCGGAACTCACGATGTTCGCGGCGGGTTTCAACTTCCCAACGCTGGTAGTAGACTGCTTCGCCGTTATCCCATCGATGGTAGTCTCTGTAGGAAGCGTCATACACGCGAACGCTACCGCGCACTGCACAACCGCTGAACGCCACTGGCGACGAGACCACGGCACCCAACAGAATACAAGAGACGTATCGGTGTCCACGTGACATCTGCAGATTCCTCCTCGTCGGTGCGGGCCGCACGAGATTTGCAACGCACTTGAAGAGAGCACTCGTTTTGCCAACGTGTGTAAGTTGAGAATTATTTTGAGTTTACAAGGGTTGGATGACTTTGGCCGAGTGGGTACTGGTACATGATTGCCGATTAGATTTTTCCACCAGCCCTTGAAAATTTTACCTACTCCATCCTTTGTCATGAGAAGTAGTTCTGCGGTGCGAAGTCTACTCGTTCTGGGTATGCCGTTGAGTTTTCACGTGTTTAGCAAATTGAATGCAGCTCTGGAGGGCAAGTTGCCCTTCTAACAGTGGCACCAAGCTCCCTACGGAAACCAGCCCGCGCGATAAGTAAAGAAGAAGTTCGCACCGAGAACACAACAGGCGCTTAAGGAGGCGCAACGAATGAGGTACACAAAGTGTTGGATCGTCATCATGGCGGGCCTGCTGGCATTGGGACCATGCTTGTCTGCAAAGAATACCAGCGAAGCGAGAGCTGAGCAGGATCGTCTTCAGAATGCCGGAAAGGTGATGCAGGAGATCCTCAATGTTCCTGATGACATTCCGCAAGACCTAATTGACAAGGCGCGTTGCGTTGTTGTGATGCCGTCGGTGTTGAAGGCTGCGTTTGTTGTTGGGGGCAGTTACGGCCGAGGCACAATGGTCTGCCGCACTGGAAAAGACTTCACCGGTCCGTGGGGCGCCCCTGCTATGTACGCCCTTGAAGGCGGCAGCGTTGGTTTGCAGATTGGGGGAGAGGCCACCGACTTTGTCTTTCTCGTTATGAATGACCGTGGCGCAGGCAGCCTGCTGCGCACCAAAGTGAAGCTCGGGGCCGATGCATCTGTTGCAGCTGGACCGAAGGGACGTTCGGCGGCAGCCGATACAGATGCTTACATGCGGGCGGAGATTCTGAGTTACTCCCGCGCGCGAGGTGTTTTTGCAGGCATATCTCTAGAAGGCTCGACACTGCGCCCCGATGAAGACGCGAATCGCAAACTCTATGGCAGCTCCACAAGCGCCGCAAAGATCATCACCGAATCGGATGTAAGTGCTCCATCCTCGGCGCATGATCTGATCGCAGCCCTGCAAAAGTCGTCTCCTCAGCTCAAGCGTTAGTACAACTCGTTGGATCCGACTCGAACTATCGCCAGCAATAGGCGGTCGCGGTCCGCACAACCCTCCCTGGAGCCCTGCGCTCCGGGGAGGCGCCCAAATTCGATCACGGGCGAGCAATCTTATACTTCAGCTAGGAGGAACCTTGTTCTCAGACCACTTGATTACTATCGCGGGCAGAAGCATCACCATAACAAGCCACGACATATTCATGACCGGCGTATCCCTCGCAATTGGCCTGCTGTTCTGGACCGCTCTTTATTTCAGTCGAAAACGCATCGTCGTGTTGAAAAGGTCGAGCGGAACGGAGCAGGTTACGTTTGAGTTGTCCCGCATCGCCGACGCACTCGAGCGCATTGCCAATCGTCCCGCAGATGAAGTGATTGCGTCGGCGACGCGGCACCAACAACTGGCGCAACCGCCACCAACACGAGAATCCAAGGGCATCGCGTATTCTATGTTTGGTCGTTAGAAAAACTATCTTCGACACGCACAATTGGCTGGTAGCGAGTGGGCCGACCAACGGGGAGCATGCGGGCCTGGGAAGGCACGAAGATAGCTGTTCGCGACAATTTTAGTGTTTTGCCTGTGCTGTGCTCTCGCGCACTATCAATTCTGGGGCCACCGTGATGGTCTTTGGATAGGGTGCTCTCGCCGGTGCATTAATTCTTCTCAACAAGGTCTCCGCCGCTATGACACCCATTTGCCGGAGCGGCTGTCGCACCGTCGTCAAACTGGGATTCTGAAACGCCGCGCTCTGAATATCATCGAACCCCACCACGGAAATATCTTCTGGCACGCGCCGCCCAGTTTCTCGCAATGCGCGAATGGCGCCGATCGCGGAAACATCGTTGAACGCGAACAGCGCCGTGAAATCTTCATTGGTCGCAATCAGCTTTCGCGTGACTTGATACCCTAACTCCGGCGACGAAGATTCGCCTTCAAGCTGACCGACGAGTCGTTCATTGATCTTGACCTCTAAGTCTTTCGCAACTCCTCGCACTCCCTCCCACCGCACCTCCGTGTCCGAGCTGAATTGTTGTCCTTTAATAAAAGCGATCTTTCGATGTCCAAGTCCGACGAGATGCTCGAGGGCCAGCCTTGACGCGAACAAGTGGTCCAAAACGATGTTCGTCACGCCTTCAACTTCGCGATGCCCGGACACCGCAACAACTGGTATCGGAACGCCCTTCCGGCAAGCAGTGTCCACCGCGATCAAGCCCTCTACCGCGCGCTGCTGAAGAAGATGCGGATACTCCGCTATCAAATCGGACCGGTGGCGGTGGCTGACCACAAAATAAAAATAACCTTCGTCCAGCAGATGATCTTCAATGCCGGAGAGCACCAGGGCCGCATATCCCTCACTGATTTCGGGCACCACAACGCCAATCGTAAAACTTCGCTGCGCGCGAAGTGACCGCGCCATGAAGTTCGGGCGATAGTTCAGCTCCCGGGCAGCTTTGCGGATGCGCTCTTGCGTGCGGTGAGGAATCGATTTCGCCGCGGGAGAACGGTTTATGACCAACGACACGGTGGCAGGAGAGAGCCCGAGGTGGTCCGCCAGGAATTTCTGGCTGACAGACGGCGCGGCATCATTTCCGCGCGGCCGAGAAGACGCAACCGTTTTCGACCGAGCCATGGGGTGTTTGGTGAGCGTAGTGTGGCATACACGGCAAATGGGAGCAAGAGGCAAATCGATATTGTGCGGACTTTTTTTGGACCTAACTTGAAAATCCCCAGATCGGGGAGGCGTGAAAAATCGATTTATCAATGGGTGGTTCTAGTACGGTGTATCCCTATTTTCCTTACATTCCACTTGACACGCTTGCTCGGCCGGGTGTCTGATGCTCGATAGGGGTGGGATAAATCGATTTATTCAATCTGTTTTTCCCATATTTCCAAAGATCGATCTGAGGTGATGCTATGCGCTTGAAAGCTCTTCTTGTTGTTCTTCTGTCTCTTTGCGCCGTTTCGGCCTACGCACAATACCGGGCTTCGATTCAAGGGGTGGTGACGGACCCGCAAGGAGCTGTGATATCGGGGGCAACCATTACGCTGAAGAATCTGGAAACGAACCAGACGCTAACAGCCACCACGGATGAGAACGGGATTTACAATTTTAACGCGCTTCCTCCTAGCAAGTACTCCCTCACCGCCGAGGTGCCGGGCTTCAAGAAGAAGGTTCTCGAAAATGTAGGGGTCATCCCGGACCAGGCGAACGCCTTGAATATCCAGCTTGAGATTGGAGAAGTCACCCAAAGCATCGTGGTGAGCGGCGATTCGACTCCACTCATCGATACGCAGACCGCCTCAGTCAACGGGGTCGTTTCCGCGAACCAGATTCAGCACATGCCGTCCTTTGGACGGGATGTTCTGAAGCTCGCACAGTTGGCCCCTGGCTCATTCGCTGATGGGTCGCAGGGACAGGCCGGTGGCGGCTTTAACCTTCCCGGCACCCAGACTGGAGGGGGAGCTTCCGGTGGTTCGGACGGCATCTTCAAGACCGAAAACGGTGCACAGGTCATTGCCAATGGGCAGCAGAGTGAGAACAACGGCATTTCGATTGACGGCATCAGCACCACCAGCGCCGTCTGGGGCGGTTCGACGATCGTCACACCGTCTGAAGAATCCGTTGAAAGCGTAAAAGTGGTCTCCAATAGCTACGATGCCGAGGATGGCCGCTTTAGTGGCGCGCAGATTCAGATCATTTCCAAGAGCGGCACGAACGACTTCCACGGCAGTCTCTTTCTTACCACCCACCAACCGAACCTCAACGCATTTCAGCGGTTCAACGGCGCGGGTCTTGGCGTGACGCGAGACAACAATAAATTCGAACAGTTCGGCGGCAGCGTCGGTGGCCCGATCTGGAAGAACAAAGTCTTCTTCTTCTTCAACTATGAGACGATTCGCGAACCCATCTCACCTAACCAAGGCAATGGTTGGTTCGACACGCCAGCTTTCGACGCTTTGGCACCCGCAGGAAGCATCGCCGCAAAATATCTTTCCTTCGCTGGTAACGGAGTAGTCGGAACTCTCAATCCGAACGCCACGTGTGCAACCGCCGGCCTTACGGAAGGTGCAAATTGCAGAACCATAGCAGGCCAGGGCATCAATCTCGGTACGCCGCTGACGACAGGCTTGGGTACGCAGGATCAGGGCTGGACTGACCCCCAGCATCCCGGCTGCGGTGGGGCCGGCACAGGCTGCGGAACTCCCGGCAGTCCCCTGGGTACCGTGGCCGATATTGCGAACTATAACACCATCAACCCGACCAAATTTACGGCTACTCAATACAATGGCCGCCTGGATGCGAATGTTACCGGCAAGGATCGCATCGGCTTTACCCTCTACTACGTTCCTCTGTCAAAAGATACCTTGAACGGCAACCGTGGCTACGACGTCTTCCACCATTCGCAGATCAATGAGGCATTCTCGGCCATCTGGGATCACACCTTCTCGTCTACATTGCTCAACGAAGCCCGCGCCAATGCCGCCAGTTGGCGCTGGAACGAAATTGGGTCCAACCCGCAAGCTCCGGTCGGATTTCCCACAGATAATATCGGAACCACCGGCAGCACTAACATCAATTCTTTTGGGCCGAACGTCGGCAGCATTCTGAACCAGTGGACTTATACCTTCAAGGACGTGGCCACTAAGATTTACGGACGCCACACCATTAAGTTTGGCGGTGAAGTCACGCGCCTCTTTTACCTGCAAAACAATCCGAGTGCTGGCGTGCCAGTCTACAGCTTCTTCAACTTGTGGGACTTCCTCAATGATGCGCCGAAGCAAGAAGGGGATGGCTGCTGCCGTACCTTCGATCCTAATACTGGCTTCCCAACGACTCAGCGCCAAGACCAGCGCGAAAACATCCTGGGCTTCTTCGTTCAGGATGATTTCAAACTTCGCCCGAACCTGACCCTCAATCTTGGGCTCCGCTGGTCCTACTTTGGTCCAGTGTACTCAAAACAGAACAATATGTTCCGCGCCGTCCCCGGCGCTGGGGCGAACTACCTGACGGGGCTGGTCGTCCGGAAGGACAATTCCTGGAACGCCCAGAAGAACAACTTCGGACCACAGATCGGTTTTGCCTGGAGCCCGACTTCGCTGTTCGGCCATGCGTTCCAAAGCCGTTTGGTAATTCGCGGCGGCTACGGTATCAGTTACAGCGGGGAGCAAATCGCCATTACTGCCAACATTGTTGGAAATCCAGGGCTGGCGGTGTCCCCGGTGTTCCAATTTAACACCCCTTCGACTTGCGCGCAGGGCCAGCCCTCTAACCAGTGCGGCATTGTGTACGCCCTTTCGTCCGATCCGCACAACCTTAGCGGCTATCCGGCGAACCCCAATGCAATTTCAACATTTGGCTCGAACGGGCTCCCAACAACGGGCTCCGTCAACGTCCAAATCTTCCCTAATACCCTACCCACCGTGCTTGTCCATCACTATTCGCTGGATGCCCAGTATGATCTAGGTCACCAATTCGTAGCTTCGTTGGGATATCAGGGAAGCCTCTCGCGTAACACCTTCTTCCATGAGAGCCCGCTTGCCGTCCCCGCTACTGAAGGTTTCGCCTCCAACCCGCAGATTGGCGGCGGTAACTTATGGGGCGTTTCCGGCCAGGCTAACTACAATGCTATGCTCGCGGAGCTAAAGCATGATTTCTCGCGCCAGTTCATGGCCGATGCTCAATTCACCTGGGCGAAGTGCATGGACACCAGTTCCGCACCGTTTTCGGAGCAGCCCTACCCGTTCAACCATGACTTGGATTACGGGCGCTGCGACTACAACGTAGGCAAGGCATTTAAGCTTTTTGGCATGTGGCAGCCGGTCTTCTTCCATGGCAGCAACGCTTGGCTGGAAAAGATCGCTGGTGGCTGGTCGCTCAGCGGCATCTTCAATCTTCACTCTGGATTCCCCTGGACTCCAATGATAAACGTCACTAACGGAAACACCTATTGCGGATCATGCGGTTACGGGTCGCTGTTCCCTGTCGCGTTCCTGGGCGGCGCGGGCGGCAGCACTAGCAACGACGCATTCAAGACGGTTGCGAACTCGAACTTTCCCAAGGGTGGCCCGGCGTATTTCTCACCGACACCTCCATACCCTGCTTTCTTCGGCACGACACTTCCCCCGTCCCCTGGTGTGCATCGCAATTCGTTCACCCTCCCCGGGTATAAGGGCGTGGACTTGACGCTGGCGAAGGCCTTTGGCCTGCCCAAAGCGCCGGTGCTCGGAGAAAACGCCAGGGTTGAGTTGCGAGTCGATGCCTACAATCTGTTCAACAATTTGAACCTCGACCCGACCCGAATCTCGAACAACGTTAGCGACTCAAACTTCGGCACGATCCAGGCTGGTCTTGCTGCCCGCGTCGTCACGCTGTCAGCTCGCTTCAGCTTCTAACGTTTCCGGAGGCGCTCTTAACCCCGGCGCCTCCGTTTGTAAAAAGTGGCAGCCTGCCAACGAGTTCCCTCACCCCGGGAAGCTCTCTCGTTGGCAGCTTCCACAGACACACTTCGAGTGCTCATTGCTCATGAGGTTAGAGAGGCCTTATGAAGACGGTCTGCTTTTGCTTCGCCCTGTTAGCCATTCTGCTGTTCCGCTCACCTTCTCTTGAATCTTTGCCGCGCGAGGACTCGCCCGCCGCGGCACCAGAGATCACTGTGGATGCCAACGCACCCTCGCACAACTTCCCTCACTTTTGGGAAAAAATGTTTGGTTCGGGACGCGCCATCCTGAGCTTGCGTGAGGACTACCGCAAAGATCTTCGAGAGACCAGGCGCATCACCGGCTTTGAATATGTACGTTTTCACGCGATTTTCCACGACGAAACTGGGTTTTATGACGAGGACAAAGACGGCAAGCCCCTCTACAATTTCTCTTACATCGATCAAATCTACGACGGCCTGCTACAAGATCACACCCGCCCGTTTATCGAGCTGAGCTTCATGCCCAAAAAGCTCGCTGCGGACCCCAACGCGCTCCACGCTTTCTGGTACAAACAAAACGTTGCCCCGCCAAAGGATTGGAACAAATGGGAACAGTTGGTTGAGACTTTTACCCGACATCTCGTTGAACGCTACGGCGTTGACGAGGTCGCGCGGTGGTATTTCGAAGTTTGGAACGAGCCGAACCTCGATTTCTGGGCTGGCAATCCAAATGAAGCAACCTACTACGAGCTCTACGACCGCGCCGCGCGCGCCATCAAGCGCGTGAGTTCGCGTTTTCGCGTCGGGGGCCCTGCGACTGCGCAAGCCGCCTGGGTGGATCGCTTCCTGGCGCACTGCAAAGAAAAAAATGTTCCCGTCGACTTTGCTGCAACGCACGTCTACGGCAACGACAAGGCCGAAGACGTTTTCGGCACGCACGAAAATATCCCAAGAACGCAGATGGTCTGCCGCGCGGTCAAGAAAGTTCACGACCAGATCGCCGCATCCCCGTTTCCGAACACGCCGCTCATCTGGAGCGAGTTCAACGCCAGCTACATGAACGAGCCGGCCGTGACGGACACCGCCTTCATGGGACCGTGGATGGCCGACACGATTCGCCAATGCGACGGCCTTACTAAAATGATGAGCTACTGGACGTTTTCCGATGTATTTGAAGAGCAAGGCGTTGTAAAGACGCCGTTCTACGGTGGGTTCGGTTTGCTCGCCGAGCGCAGCATCCCTAAAGCGGCGTTCAACGATTTCGCGCTTCTGCATCAACTCGGCGATATGCGTCTCGATGTAAATTCGGACAACGTGCTCGTGACCCGGCGGAAGAACGGATCGCTGGCGATTGCCGTGTGGAACCTGTTCCTACCGGAGGAAGCCGGGGAGCAAAAGACTTTCACGCTAAAATTCAAAGGCATAGGCGGCGCGCAAACCGCGCGCGTCACCATTGTGGATAAAGAGCACGGCTCACCGCTCCCCGCGTGGGAAAAAATGGGCCGGCCCGCGTTTCCGACTTCTGCGCAAATTGAAGCCCTGCGCAAGGCGGCCGCGCTTCCTTCCGCGCAGGAGCAGCACCTCACAAACGATTCCTTGAAGCTAACCCTTCAGCCCCATGCGCTTGCCTTGATTGAAATCGAAAAGTAGCGCTTCGCGGAATTATCCTGGCTGAAAGCCCGCCAGATTCATTCCGCGCTGCGCCGCAGGATCTTTCATGAAAGTGTTCCACACAAATTGCGTGCGTTGATTTTCCGCCATCAAAACGGAAATGCCCAGATCAATGCCAATCACATCGGGGTCGTACCAACCCGTGAGCGGATTGAACGCATCCACGTAGCTATAGCGCCGCCAGGCTTGCGGATAATGCCCGCGGATCCATCGCAAAACGTGAATGGTGTTCGCAAAATCGAATGGCAGTGAACCTGCCGTGGCGCACGGCACGATGCTGCCGTCGACGGGTCCAATCGGCGTTCCCTTTGCCGACGGACCTCCCCACGCAACGTAGCCTTTCTGCGAGTCCGAAGCGCTTATCCCCCAAAGATCCGCGCTGTAGTCCGAGAATTGTCCGGCAAGAGAAATACAAAACAGCCGGTGCGCCTGCGTCGCCGTGATCGAATTCTGAAAATAGTTCGCGAACGCATCCTTTTTGCCACGGAAATCGAACCAAGCGTGCGAATACTGATGCACGAACAACGGGTCCGAACCAGAGATGTAGGACCGCCCTTGATACTGGATCGTTGGCCGCGACCATGCCGACCAGCAGGACGCAGGAATTGGATATTTTGGCGACGCCATCGCCAGCAGGTAAAGCATCATGAGCTCGCAATACGCATTCCACCTCGCCCCGAGAAAACCCGTCTCTGGGTTCCAGCCCATGGATAGCGTTGTGCCGCCATTCAGCATCCACGCAAAATTCACATTGTTGTAAATCTGTGTGGCCAGTCCGGGGATTTGCGGATCTTGCGAAAAATGTTGCCGGCACATCAGCACACCGCAGAGCAGGATCGCGGTATCAATCGAGGAAACCTCGGAGTTGAATGCCCGCGCGCCCGTTGTCATATCCACGAAGTGATAGAGGAACCCGTTCATTCCCTTCGGCTGCAATCGGTTCAACACAAAATTGAGCGTCGTTTGCACACGAGCCGCGATGGCGGCGCTCGATTGGTAGCCGCGCTGATCGCCGATGCACAGCGCCGTCAATCCGAAGCCCGTCGACGCAATACTTGATACCGTTCGCGTATCATTGCCCGCGGCAAGCGCACGGTCTTTCACCTGTCCGGTCGTGGGGTCCGCCTGCTCCCAGAAAAAAAGGAATCCAGCCTTCTCGATTTCCTCAAGCAGTTGGTCGTCCGTCCCGGGGTATCCGTCTCCCGGCGCCGTGGGAGAAGGCGACCGCGTCTCGCTACGGCATCCGAAAGGAAAAAACGCCCAGCCCGGAAGCGTCGAAATGGCCGCCATTCTGCATAGTTGTACGAGCAGATGTCGCTTGGTGAGGTCCATATTCAACGTGCCCTCTTCTCGCTTCCTATTGGAAGGAAATACTCGTCAACTTGGACGCCTAATCTGGCTAGTGGGATCTTTCCGAAGGCCATGGCGAACGGGATTCTCCTCACGATTCAAGCCATAATCCTACTGAATGCCGTGCATTTTGAAAACACCGATTTATTGGCCAAAAGCTTAGGTAAAGCGATTTACTTGGGGCCAGCCGGCGGCATGGTGGAGCGCCTGCGTCCCAATAGTGGCACCAGGCAAAATCAGAGTCTGTGCAGCCCCTTAAGGAAAACCTTTTTCGCCTGCAAAGCGTCTAATATAATCTAGTTGTAAGAAGGCTTTGACTGAGCTGATTCCCGCCCTAGGCCCACCAGTCCGGCAAAATCTTCACGCCTCCAGCCCGCCGAAGACCGAGCCGAAAACAGGAAAATCGCAAGAGGACCATGAACTCCAATCATCGTCAACAACCGAGAAAAGTTCCGACGGGTTTCACGTTTATTCAACTGGAGCGAGATGACGGTGGCCGGGTACTGAATATTTCCGAGGAGGGCCTCTCTTTTGAGGTTTTCTCCCCCGTTTGTCAAAGCGACCCGGTTCGCTTTTGGCTTTCGCTCGATCTACACGAACGAATCGATGTGCTAGGCAAAATTGTATGGGTAGACGCGACGAAAACGGTAGGAGGGTTAAGGTTCGTTGACCTCAGCCAACATGTTCGAGAGCGGATTCGCACCTGGATGAATGCGGATTCCGTGCCAGTAGGCACGGCCGGCGAAGATCGACTTGCAACGTCGCCACCCTTGCATGCTTCCGCCAACCATCCAAGTGAACTTGGTCACGCCGATGTGACACTGCACTTGAATGAACAGGCTCCGCACACAGTTATTGGCTCCTCCCAAGCGCAAGCGATTTGTAAAGCGTTCGAAGGAACTCAACTTGTTCCTCTGGAGCGCTATCTTTCAGCGACTCGATCACGTTTTATTCATGGTCTTCTGGTTGGCGTGCTCGCATCGTCTACTCTTGCAGTACTGGTCTTCAAATATGCGTACCTCCCGCAGCATCGCAGGTTCCTTCAGGAAACGTCAGAGCAAACAAGTCTCGGAAACTCCGGCGCGCAAGTCACATCAGCAGTTCCGAATTCGAGTTCTGATACATCACCGACTTCCTTTACTTCGTCCAATTTAGCGAAATCGCAGCGGTCGAACTCATCGAGCTATAGTCCCGATAATCCGGTTCAATCCTCCCTGGTAGGGCATCGTTTGCAGTCTGCAGCTTCCAACACTGGGGTTAATGGGACGCACTCACCAGGCCTACCTCTCAGCGGCGAATCGAAGCGCGGAAAAAAGAACTCGGCCACACCAGAGCAATTGTGGGCCTCCGTTCAGGCTGGAAACGCTAAGGCAGCAGTAGCGCTTGCCGACCTGTACATACGCGGTGAGGGCGTCCCCGTGAACTGCAATCAAGCCCGCGTACTGTTGCTTGTGGCCTCGGAAAAGAACAACAAGGAAGCCATCATCAAGTTGAGAGATCTAGACAAGGACACGACTAGCTGCTCAGGACCTTAAAACTGTCGGAGTTCTTATAACAAAGCAAGGAGCCCCTTCGAGTCCCTCACTCCTTTCGATTCCAGCCCACGAGCCGTTGGGATTTGAATCTTGCAAGCGACTTGCCGAGAGGCCAATTCCGCTTAAGGCAAGTTCCATTTGCTGGTCTCAGCCCCTTGGTGCTCTGCTGGGAGGGAGACATTTCTCGATCAATGGCTGGAGGTCAAGTGTGGATTTAGCGTATGAAGGGCCATTTCCGCTCGAGTGGTAAACAAGGCTTCCCAAACCAGCACTAAACAAAGATTTTTCAACGACGTCGCAATCAAATCTCACCCAGGGAGAGTAAAAACTTCGGAGGCCGGAGGAAGATGACGGCCAGGCACGGTGGGGCAGCCAGCCCAACGGCTCAATGACTGTTCTTCTCCAAGCGTTTCATTGTGCGGTGGCGCAATTTGCCAAGTTTGCGATTCAAGAAATGCTCGCGCCCCAGGATCGGCAATACGGGACTGCGGCGCTTCTCGATTCTGCCGCGAGCCTGTTTCAACCGCGCATCCTGACCGAATCGCTCCAGGGCACTGTCCAGCTTGTCTAGCGCCTTCTCGCGCAGGCCCGCAGTCGCATACACCTCGCCTAGATTCAAGTGGAACTGGAGTTCCGTCGGTCTTAGTTGTACCGCCATTTCGCAAAGCTCCGACGCCTTGTGCGACTTCCGTTCCACACGCGCCATCGACAATCCGAGAAACGAAATGTAGTAAGGGTTATGCCTGTCACATTCGTAGGCGCGTTGCAGTCTCTCCAATGCCTTCTGAGGGTAGTCGTTCTTGAGCAGCTTAAGCCCTTCCGTGAACTCCGCCTTGGGATCGAGATCGGCCAGGCCGTTGGCAGTCTCCGGTGCAAATCCGAGGTTCATAGCGCTCCTCGAGTAACGAAATTAGACTACACATAAATCTAGCCAAGTCGCTTGTGGCAAATCTACTGGTCTAACGGTCAGTATTAACCCCTGGGGCAAAAATTGGATAGGCGGGCCAGTTCTCTCTTCGTCCAAAATACCGAGCTACCGAGTTCGACTTGGTCTTCGTCTTCCGCCCAATGGACTCATCCTCTCGACCATTCCATCTGGCATCAAGTCCGTCCTCCAATGGTCCGTCGGCATTGTAAAGCGGTGCGAGATAGATCCCATGCCGCGCAGCAATTGTCTCAATCTCGGCAACCCGCTCCTGAGTGATGAATCCTCTTCCCTGAGAGAACGGCTCGAACCGGTGTTCCAAAGCAAGGGCCATGCCTTCGAGTAGACAGCCATGAACCACATCGGGGAACGGATGCCGATTCAGAACTCCATGAAAATCCGGCGTGAACTTCATTCCGCCAGTGATTTGTCCCAGACCTCCGAAGAAGACTTTGGCGTCAAGCATCTCCGCCGTTGGAGACAAGTTCTTCGGGTAGCCCGCATCGCAAACAATTGCGTCAGACGCGATCCGCCCCAACAGAAGCGACGGGGACGCCAGACTCGCCGCGCAGATGACGACGTCCGCCTCTGCGGAGAATTGCTGGAGATCCGTGGCGATCTCCACCTGCACTCCATCGGCTTGCAACTCCGCAGCGAGCTTATGCAGTCGCTCCAAGTTGCGTGCACTGAGCAGCACGCGCTTCACGATGGGCGCCAGACAACGGGCGCAGCCGGAACCCACATCCCCTGTTGCTCCCACGATGAGCAGCGTTGATCTGCGGAGGTTCCGGCCCTCCAGCGCACACATTTTCTGGATGCCCTGAACGATGAAAGCAACGGTCAATGTATTACCGGTCGTAAAGACCGTATCGCGTCTTTCAGGAAGCTGATCGAAGTTGCCCTCGATCAGGATGGAGCTGAATCCGCCGAGACTCACGATCTTCGCTCCCGCCTGGATCGCACAGGCCGCCGCCTTTCGAACGCGGGCGATGTTCTCGTGCACGTAGGCAGCTTCCAGTCGGTCGGGAGGAATGAAGGAGTCGATGTACAGGCCGCGCGCCCTCGCTCCCCCGCTCTTCGTGCGGACGATCGATCCGACGTCGACGTGGCAGACTGCTCTAGGCGGAATCCATGGAAGGATGTCCTTGATCTCGTCGTCCGGCAGAGGCGTACGTTCGGGTCCGCGCAGGACCGCAAGCACGTCCGCAGCCGCGCGCCAACTCTCCTGATGCCCGATCAGAGCAAAATCGACGCTTAGAGGCAAATCGACCCCGATCGTTCGCGCTGGCGTAGCTACACTGGCAACTGAGTTATCCATGTGAGTGTTACCTCCCCGGGTATCCCCAACAAGTCCAGCGTCTTCAAATATTGTTGTAGCGATGCTCCGCGAAGCTCGGCTGCTGACAAGCTGACTTCGAACAGTGACGGCTTCACGCAGTTGGCGTGGCACACTTCGCAATGTCCATCCTTGCATTCCTTCGCCAGCATCTTCGCGAGGGTGGTCATCACATCCAGGTGCAGCCGGTAGACCTTGTCGTCGAAGCGCTGCGCGTCTCGGGCTCGCTCCGCCCTGAGAATCGACATAGCGTGATCGACGTGCTCGCCTTCCTCGGCTGCGATGCGAGCAAAGGTCTCGCCGAGACTCCCCGGTCCCACCTTCCCGACGCGGGAATAGCTGGCGACGGCGAAGGATTCCAGCATGATTTCCTGGACGATCAGGCAGCCGATGAAGTCCCGCTCGGTGATGCAGCGCAGGAAGGCTTCGCGGAGCCGCTTCCAATGTTTTGCGCCGACGTTATTGGCGACGTCCACTCCAATCTTGCCGCCCTCGGCAGCGAACGCAGCGGCGTGGCCACGTTCACACTCCGAATGCTCCAAGGCATCGGCTACTTCCGCGGGATCGTCACAGATCTCCGACAAAGAGGTGTAGTTCATGGCGGCGAGTATCTCGCCGGTCATCGCCTGTGCCAGGATGTCCTGCCAAATCGGGGCACTGGGCGAGAGAGAAGTGCATTCCCTCAGTGAGCGGTTAACATCAATAAGTGGTTCCATGGTTCCTCCTGAACAGATAATTAAACTTTACGGTTGTGTTCCCACGCGGGACTGGCCCCATTGCGGGCTCCACAGTCCGCGCGCCGAGAGGATGAAGGTGAAGCCCCCGAGCGCGCCGAGCGCCCAGAGTGTCCAGACGAAGAAGAAGCCGCCGGTGGACTTGGCGATCTCGCCGTAATGTGCCCCCCTC
>Ga0137403_10000780_pt1 | contig 40853 bp, 31 predicted proteins | sample CZOMad2_1_16fung_FD_122057 | JGI IMG/M metagenome (GOLD analysis project Ga0137403, IMG submission 122057) | Vadose zone soil fungal communities from Angelo Coast Range Reserve, California, USA - CZOMad2_1_16fungal (Hybrid Assembly) | ecosystem: Environmental > Terrestrial > Soil > Vadose zone...
GCAATGAAACTTTTTGTTTTCGGTTCCAGCCTGACCTCTTCTTATTGGAACGGCGCAGCCACTTATTACCGGGGTATTTATAAGAACCTGCACTCGCTCGGGTATCAGATTACGTTTGCCGAACCGGATATCTATGGCCGTCAACAGAAGCGGGATGCTGGCGAAATCGATTACGCGACCGTGCGCGTTTACCAGACGCCGAGAGATCTAGAGCGCATGCTTGCCGAAGCAGGCGAAGCAGACTTGATCATCAAGCACAGCGGCGTTGGTGCCGATGACGAGCGCTTGGAAGTGGACGTACTGCGATGCCGCGCAGGGCACACAAGAACTGCGTTTTGGGATGTGGATGCTCCCGCGACATTAGCCAGGGTAGAAGAGAATCCATGGGATCCATTTCGCGAGCTCATTCCGCAGTACGATTTCATATTTACTTACGGCGGCGGCCTTCCGGTCATGGAGCACTATTTGCGGCTAGGTGCAAAGAATTGCATTCCGGTTTACAACGCCCTCGATCCAGACACGCACTATCCGGTACCGTCCGACACGAGCGTTAATTGCGATCTTGTTTTCATCGGACATCGCTTGCCCGACCGCGAGCAACGAGTCGAGCACTTCTTTTTCGCGGCCGCCGAGCGCGCGCCTCAGCTCTCATTTCTACTGGGTGGGGAAGGTTGGGGAAACCGGCCATTACCAGCCAACGTGCGCTGGATTGGCCACGTGGGCAGTTCTGCGCACAACCGCATCAACTGCTCAGCGCGGATGGTGCTAAACATCAACCGGCAATCGATGGCTACCGTGGGATTCTCACCTCCAACCCGCGTATTTGAGGCCGCAGGAGCTGGAGCTTGTGTCATCACTGATGCATGGGCAGGAATAGATCAGTTTTTTGAGCCGGGACGCGAAATTCTGGTGGCTGAGTCGGCGGAAGATATTGTCTCGTTTTTGCGCGAGACTCCCCGCCAAGCAGCCTGCGAGATCGGAAAAGCCATGCGGGAGCGAGCGCTTCGTGATCACACTTATTCGTTGCGGGCACATCAAGTGCACGAGGCATTACACGCGGAGAAGGAGTTGATTGCGAGCCCCACAGGGAATTCGATTCCCGCGATCAACTCCTTTGCCTAGGAGCGAAATTGAAAATCACGATCCTGGGATTATCGATTACGTCATCGTGGGGCAATGGACACGCGACCACGTATCGCGCCCTCGCCCGGGCGCTGCATACTCGCGGCCATCGCATTGTTTTTTTTGAGCGTGACCGCGAGTGGTATGCCTCCAATCGAGATATGCCAGAGCCGCCTTTCTGCACCGTCCACGTTTATGAGAGATGGGATGACATCCTTCCGAAAGTGCGAAGCGATCTCGCCTCGAGTGAAGTTGCTCTTGTTGGCTCCTACTTTCCTGACGCGCTCGCCGCGATTGAAGAAGTTTTTGATTCCTCCGCAGAGGTTAAGGCTTTTTACGACATTGATACTCCGATCACGGTAGCTGCACTGGACGCGGGCGGGGCTGAATATCTGAAGCCGGAGCAGGTTGCTGGTTTTGACATTTATTTCAGCTTCACCGGCGGACCCGTGCTACGCAAGCTTGAAAGCAAATTTGGCGCGCAAAGAGCCGTCCCGCTGTACTGCTCGTTTGATCCTGGAAACAACCAGTTATCGACTCCACAGAGCCGCTTCGCCAGCGATCTGAGTTACATGGGTACGTACGCCCCGGATCGTCAATCCAAACTTGAAGAATTTTTTTGCAAGCCTGCACGGGCATTGTTGGAAAAGCGGTTCCTCATTGCCGGTCCTCAATACCCAGCTGAGATCAAATGGCCAGCTAACGTGCGGCAAATCATTCATCTTGAGCCGCGGCTTCACGCGCCGTTTTATTGTTCATCGCGGCTCACTTTAAATTTAACGCGGCGAGAAATGATTGCGGCTGGCTATTCTCCCTCCGTGCGTTTATTTGAAGCGGCCGGTTTCGGAGCGACAATTGCATCGGATCGCTGGCCGGGATTGGAGACGTTCTTCACTCCGGGTGAGGAAATTCTTCTTCCCAATTCCGGACGGGACGTGATCGGCTATCTCACAGAAATGTATGAAACGGAAATGAAAGCTATCGGCTGGCGCGCACAGGAACGCGTGCTCCGTGAGCATAGCTCGGAGCGAAGGGCTGTACAGTTCGAAGAGTATGTCAGTGGTGCCGAAGCGTCACCCGTGCGCACAAGCGTCGTTGCGGAGCCTTCGCTGTAGCAATCCACACAAAAAGAAAGCCAGGCCCTCTGCATGCCTGGCTCGCGAATAGACATCCCTCTTACTTCGATTCCGGCCTCTCGACTTTTCCTTGCTGCGGTGACGGAGGCGCATATTTCTCAACCGCGGCTAAGAATGTGCGGCTCTCCTTTGGGGGTGACACTTTGCCGGTCAGGATATCGGCAAACGGCACCATCTTCCCGTAAAGGATGCGAGTTTCGTCTTTATCCTGCGTGACTGCCGTGCCGCTCAAATCGATGCCCGCAAAGATGCCTCGCGAACGCGAGTAGGTCAAGATTTCAGATTTCATCTTCCAATCGGTATCAGCCGAAGCATGGCGTCCAACCGGGCCAGCGGCTGCCGAAGCATCTGCGCCCACCTTGAACTTGCTTGAGAGCAGGTGCTCCATACCCTTGTCGTTCATCACTAGCATCACGAGATCAACCGCTTGGCCGCCGAGTTGAAGACCCCAGCTTCCACCAGTCACTGTGATTGGCGCCGGAGCGCTCCAGCCACTCGCTGTGCGGCAGGTCGCCACGCCTTTACCATGGCTGCCGCCGAATCCTATGGCCACCTTGACCATAGAGGGAATTACAGCAATGCACTTTGCATCGCCCATAATGTTGTCGGGAATGCCGTTGTCCGGCGCACCCTCAATCTCTTTAAGGACGTCAGCCGCTTTATCCATGCGTTTGACGATGTCGCTGTCCGCTTTGCTGTCGTCCTTCTCATCGCCCGCCCAGCCCAGGGTCGCGAAAACCAGTAGGACCGCGGTCAGCGCCAGCACGTACTTTTTCACTACCCCGCAATTAGAACTCATGGTGGAAACCCCTTCTTTTGTTGTCTGGTGTGCTAAAGCAAAGCACACGAGTAGTCACTTGCTCAAAGAATGCTAGCCGTTTGCGGTAAATGCAATCTATCGGGGATAGGCTGTAGATTGGCGGCAGCCAGGCTTTAAATTGACGCCAGCTCAGACCTGCTTGGCGAGCTTGGCAAAGATCACCAGCCGCTCGGGCGCCGGCCCGACGAAGTAGACCGGGTAACACGTAATCAGCGTCAGGCGAGCTTCTGAGCTGTTATCCAGGACGGAAACATCTGTGGGCTGAACAACACGTTTTTCCGTTACTACATAGTGAAATTGCTTACCGTGGCGTTCAACGTATATGTCATCCCCCGCATTCAACTCATAGATGTGGCGGAAGAATGTGTCGCGGTGTGCCGCGATGACGGAGTTCCCAATATCGCCGGGCACCGCTGACTCCTGCAGATGCCCTGGCCCCAGCGTCAAAGCCCTGTGTGATGTGCCTTCGGTGATTACCGCGTCCAGTTTTATCTTCGGGATAAGAATACGGGTTAAAGCGTTTGCCTCGGCGGGCACCACGCTGTCGCCCGCACTGGCATTACTTACTTGCCACTCATGCAGGAGGGCCTTCTGCTCGTGGTACATCCAGGCGTAGGTCCCCCCAACGTATGCGGAGAGCAATATTCCTAGGCTGATTAACAACGCGCCAAAATATTGCTTCACCGCGCGACTGCGCTCTGCCGAAGTAACTGCCGGCACACGAGCACGGCACACCGCCACCCAGTTCTGAGCTTGGGCAAACTTTGACCTGATCCACTGATTGCTCAGTTTGGCTTGCAACCGCGCAAGGTGAGCCGAAGCCATAGCCATGAGCCACAAATCCCGCGGCGCGGAGTGACGAGAATAACGCGCGAAAAAATGATGAAGTGGCGCGCGCTAACCTTACTTGCGAATGTTTACTTGCGAACGATCAAGCCGGCCAAAAGCGATCCCAGCCCCAGCAGTCCCAGCAACGGCAGGACTGTCGCGGTCTGCGGGAGGTCGCCCTTCTCGCCAGATTTTGTGTTCTGTGTTTGATCGCTAGTTGTTGTGTTTGCCCCTTGAGCGCTGCTCGTTGCACCCTGATCAGCGGGAGTCGCGGCCGATGATGTGCTGCCGGTCGCGCCCTGGTCCGCAGGCGTACTCGATGCATTCGAGCTGGTCGAAGATTCCGCACTGGGACTCGCGGGCTGGGAATACGACGGCGCAGTCGCGGTGCTCCCGGCGCTAGTTCCGGTGCTCGAAGTCGCACTTTGATCCGAAGTACTTGTTGAAGTGCTCGTCGACGCAGACGGATTCGAAGTCGCGCCCGCATTCTGATCAGGCGTGGCCGAGCTCGGTGCGCCCGTCATTGGAGTTGAGGTCGTACCCGCAGTCTGGCCTGCTGAAGTTTCGGTGCCAGTAGTGCTAGCCGGGTTAGAACTAGCGGCGCCAGTGTTCGCTGCTGATTCACCAGCCGCACTTCCGGGAGTGGTGCTTCCCGCCGCTGCTCCGGCCGTAGGCCCGCTGGAGGGGTTCGCGCCGGCTGCGCAGTGATCAGAGATCATCTGGACGCTGCTCACCTGAAGAGTATTGCCGCCGGCATTTGCGCTGGCGCTCGATCCGGTTGAGCTGCTCGGGGCACCGCTGCCGGTATTAGCGCTCACGGCATTGCCGGATACTGCCTGTCCGCTAATCGAAACCTCATGCCCAACATGCGATTTCAGATCCGCAGTATTTCCCGTCAGCGTATAGACGGTTCCGGTCTGATCCTGAGTGAGTGTGAAGTTGTTGTCGCCCATGGCGGAGGCGCTGAGGCAGCCCTGAATTGTAGTGTTCTGACCGCTAGAGGACATGGTGTTCGTGTTCTGAGTGCTCTGGCTGCTCTGGTCAGTTGTGGATGTTGTGCCTTGGCTTGACGTGCTCGAAGTACTGCTCTGGTCCGGCGTAGTCGGCGTCGATGTACTCGGTGTGTTCTGAGTGCCCGTCGTTCCGCTTTGGGATGTATCTTGCGCCACCCCAAGCGTTGCGGCGAGCAGCGCGGCTGAGAGAATCGCTACTGCTCTGGTCATGTATGCCTCCGAAAAATGTAGTCCTTCGAACTCTAGTCCGCGGCCCTGCTGGGCTGGTATCCGGTATACCCCGTAAGTCGAGTGGGAGCTTCTTGTAAGGGAAAACGTCCAGAAATGAGGTTGAAAACGGGAGACTGTCTTTATCGAACAATAACCTGAATGTCGCCGTGCTGGTCGCGAACTTCCACATCTACCTTGTGCGGCTGGCGCTCAAGAAAGAGATCAACACTCCCGCCGCCTACCTGAAGTTTCTTGATCGAAAGCTGTGGAATGCCAGGCGGCAAGTAGGGCTCATCGAAAACAACTCGCTTATTCGCAGCTTCGACAGAGATACCCAGACATGCCTGCACAATGAGGAACGCGGCAGCTGCAGACCAGGACTGTGGAGAGCACGCAACCGGATATAACGTTGGACCTTCACCCTTGCGGCGATCCAAACCGCAAAAGAGTTCAGGCAGGCGTCGCAAATCAACGGCGCCGCTGACGTCGAGCAGGCCCAGCAGAATATGTCCGGCCAATTCTTTGAATCCATAATTGGCAAGACCTTTCGCGATGAGGGCATTGTCGTGCGGCCACACCGACCCGTTGTGATAGGAAATCGGATTGTAGCGAATTTCAGACGATCCCAGCGTGCGCACTCCCCAACCAGTAAAGAAGTCCTCGCCTAGCAATGTTTGCGCTACCAGCCGAGCCCGCTCAGGGCTGGCGATCTGCGTAAACAGACAGTGACCCGGATTGGAAGCCCGTACGCGGCAGGGCCGTTTTTGTCCGTCAAGAGCAAAGGCGTAGGTAGACAGATCCTGGCACCAAAATTCGTCCTCAAACTTCACGCGCACGCGTTCGGCCTCGGCTTCGAGTGCAGAAGATTTTTCTGCAAGCCCAAGTATCGAACTCAAACGCGCGGCTGCCATCTTTGCCGCATAAACGTAACCTTGAACCTCGCACAGCGCAATCGGTGGCTCGGCAAGAGATCCATCGGAGTGGAACACTGAATCGTTCGAATCCTTCCAGCCCTGCTGGATTAACCCTCTGGTGGAATGCCGCGTGTATTCGATAAGGCCATCACCATCAATGTCTCCGTACCTATTCATCCATTCCAGCGCCATCTCGATGTTCGGCCAGAGATGTTTCAAGAAGCCGAGGTCGCCAGTACGCTCGTAATATGCTGCCGCAAGCATCACGAACAACGGCGTGGAATCAATGCTTCCGTAATAGCGACCGAAGGGGACTTCACCGAGGTTCGCCATTTCGCCCTTGCGCATCTCGTGCAAAATCTTTCCCGGCTCTGCCTCGACCGACGGTTGAGATTCGAGTGCCTGCGTCGAAGCCAGGAACTGCAGGACTCCCTTCGCGATCCACGGACTAATCCACAGCATTTCAAGCGCCGTGATGATGCCGTCGCGCCCGAATATCGTGCTAAACCACGGAACTCCGGCATAAGGATAGTTCGCCTCCGGATTGCCAATCGTCATCATTTCAACATCAGCGGCCGAGCGTTTAATCCAATCGTTGAAGCGATTATTGGAGCTGGTGATGAGGCATAGGTTCGCCGATGCAGCTTTTATCTCAGCATTCGCCGCAGCCATCGCGCTGGAGTGGCTAATCGAGCGAAACTCCGGACCGGGAGTCGCAGATGTAGAAATCGCCACGTGAAAAACTGCGCTCTCTCTGGGATCCAGAGAGGCCTCGAAGTGCAGTTCGGGACCGGAAATTCTCTTGGGAGCAGGATGACACTGAACGCGCGTCCGGCGGGTGATGTGATCGAGACCCTCATAGCCGAGCACCATCCCGTCTTTCTGAATTTCATCATCCAGCCGGTGGCCGCGCCTTTCACGCCGAGTCCCACGGACCTCAAAAATGTCAGCATAGTCGGCGCCAACATCGATGCGCATCGGAATGACTAAGGGCGACAATCCGTAATTCACAATTTTGATTTCTTCATAGCAGACGCCCTGCCACAAAAACTTTGAGCGCAGCAGGTGGACGGTATCTCGCGGCACTTTCACTTCATCATCGCGCAGCAAATCCACGTTGGCGAGATCGGCGGTAAAGAGAAGGTTGTCGGCCTGGATGGTGGAGCTGAGCAGCAGGGGACGCGCACCCCACACGTGCACAACCAGCTCTGACAAGAACCGGGTGCCTTGGAAGAAAATGCCTTCCTCGCCGCGTCCGCTGAAGCCAATGTCCCCGTGACGATCAAATACGGCGAACATCTTGCCGTATTTCAGGACGCGCGTGAGGTCGTCAGCCGGCGAGTAGCGGGTAGCTATGTAGTACTGCTGGGTAACGCTAACTTCGTCCAACTGAGAACTCCGTCAGAGAGCTCAATCGGCGCAGGCTTGCCTTTGAGCACATGTTGGTAAATCGCCAGGTAATCTTTCGTCATGCGCTTGTCTGTAAAACGTTGCTCGAAGCGCCAGCGGCACATCCCACGATCGAAAGTTTCGATGCTCTTCAGCGCTTGCACCGCTCCCTCCACATCGGGAACAATGAAGCCGGTTATCCCGTCCTCGATAACTTCCGGCACTGACCCGTAAGGATAAGCGACGACCGGAGTGCCGCAAGCCATCGCTTCAATCATCACAATACCAAAAGGCTCCGGCCATTGAATGGGAAAAAGTAAAGCGGCAGCATTGCCCAGAAAATCATTTTTTTCCGGGTAACCGATTTCACCGACGAATTCGACAATGGGATCCTTTAGCAATGGTTTGATAACTGTTTGATAATATTCCGCATCGGCTTTGTCGATCTTCGCTGCGACCTTCAGTGGCATGCCAGATCTTTTCGCGATCTCGATTGCCTGTGGCACTCCCTTCTCCGGAGAAATACGTCCCAGGAAAGCGAGGTAGTCCCCAGTTGTGTTGCAGAGCGAATATTGGTCTTTGGGCATCCCGTGATGAACCGTGCCCTGCCAATTCGCCCATGACAATGGATCGCGCTGAGCGTCAGAGATCGAAATCACCGGCATATCCCGGTACACGCTATAAAGGGGGGCAAGACCACGAATGTCGAGCCGCCCATGCAGGGTTGACACTTGCACTAGGTTTTCGCGCCGGCTTAGCGGAAAATGCAGATAATCGATATGAAAGTGAATCAGGTCAAAATTATCTTTTTCGCTAAAGACGTGCTCAAGCATCAGCATGTGATGCGCCAACTGGTCGGTGCACTTAGGGTCCAGACGCAGGGCATTTTCGCAGACGGAGACCAGGCGCGCCGTGGTCATGGAATCCCCGCTCGCGAATAACGTGACATCGTGCCCCAGCCGCACCAACTCCTCGGTCAGCCAAGACACGACCCGCTCCGTGCCCCCGTATTTTTTGGGAGGCACACTCTCATAAAGAGGCGCTACTTGTGCAATTCTCATTGTGAACTTATGCCCTTTCCTGGTTGCGAAAAACACCTCGGACTTCGCCAAGAAGCCCTAGCCCGCTAAATTTGTGGGTCTGTTTTACTTTATGAGGGCCGATGTAACAGGCCAGGCACAGTCAACCGCCCAGTCCGTGCTCTCAGGGATCTATCGAGTATCTATACCTACTTGCTTCGCCAGATCAATAGCTTACAGTCATCTTACCGCTGAATCCATCAGGTAAATCCTGTATTCAATCATACACGTTTCGACGTAGATTCAATTGTTACCAAACGCCTTTGTCGCTGCCAGTCAACCGATACGCGAGAAGAGCGGTTACCGCCAAAGGAGGCAGAAGAGGCAGGCGGCACATCGCGCGCAGGTCGCGATGGCGGCTCGCATTTAGCAACTGTGTTCCATAAAGACTCGCCGCAGGCAGCATAGGGACGCGAAGAAAATCTCCTCTGGGATGAACACGAACATCTCGCGAATAGGCGGAGGCAACCACGTGGTCAGGGATGTCAACACTGCCGCCGTACTCAGCAGCGTATTTCTCGACCAGCAGCAGGAATGTTGCGACTCCCGCCCAGATTCCTCCAATATCAGCGGCGCGCCGAAGTTCGGAGAAATTCACCGCTCCGCTCTGTAAGAGCGAAGCGAAATCTGTCATATCACAAAGACGAAAATAGAAATGGCGATAGATCCTCTGAAGTGTCGAAATCACGATACGTTCTTCCGGCGCGGGCACGCGGAACTTGTGGCCGTTGAGGTCCTTTGTTACGCTGCGTTCGACCACTCGGCGAGCCATCGCTTTATGTTCCCCAGCTTGTCCCAGGTACCCCACATGAATTTCGATTAATTCAGGAAGATTGGGAAGGGAGAAATTCCATTTATTAGCCAGCCGGTCGCCCCAACTGCGGGGCTCCATCTTCGCTTTGAATTCACCGCACATCACCCGGCTGACGGTCTCGGCATTCCCGGTAGTGTAAAGATCAAGATCGGAACCGAGGTCAGGCCAGTGATCGAGTGACTTGATGACCGTGACTTTGCATCCTGTGGCATCGAGTGCGTCGCAGATCGGCGCCAGTGCATCGATAGCCCGCGCGATGCGCTGTCGTTCGCTGGCCAATAGCGGCTCGCACCAGTGTCGTAAGCTTTGGTTTTCCAGACAAGCTGCGGCCTTTTCGACCACCTGCAGCGCGCGCACGGTCACATGATGTAAATCCGCCACGTGGACAAACTCGGCGAGTTCGTTTTCATTGAGCGCCGAGATGCACTCCAGCTCCGGATAAACGGGTCGCAGGTCCTCGGTGGGACTCTCGAATCCCGCAGAATAGCCTTTGAACATCAACCGGGAAAGGCTGGCGAGATGCTTATGTTTCTGCTTGTCGCCCGTCGGCATTATTGGCGGCTCCCCGAACACGGTACCGGATCCAGTATGTGATACGAAACAGAGTTGTTGGATGAGGCGCCTTTACCACGGGTTGGTTTCTTGCTGCGACAGCATTGCCTCAGTCGCGCCCCGCCGACATAGTCCCGCCACGTTGATTTTGTTGCGCGCAATGCGCAACACCATCCTCGATCTGCGTTCCTTCCTCGTAGTCGTTCCAGGTAGCAATCAGCAAAAACGGCATGGGATCGCCATTGCTATCGTTTTCTTGGAAAATCCGAAGCGTGTCTTCGAATGTCTTTCCGCAGCGCCGGTCCATGCGACGATTCAGACTCCAAGAAGCTTTCGTGTCATCAAATCCGGGCCACACCGTTCCAACGATAATCCTGTCAGGAAACTTGCTCCGCATCCGGCGGTAAAAGCTTTCGAGGTACTCCTCACCCCACTCGCTGCCATCCGAGCTCCAGCCCTTCGGACCAGGATGAACCCACGCATAATACCCATCGAAGTTTGATGAGTATTTCTCTGGGGGCTCGTCTTTGTAAATTAGTATCGGCGGCTTCTCCCAGCTGTTCACTTGCCGGCGGACCTGAGTCCAATCAGTATGGCCGCGTTTGGGAAAAATGAAGATCACCGGCCGGCCCTGATAATTCAGATATGCACCGCGCGCGGGAGCGCTGGGTCCAATGTAAGCGCGATAAGCCTTATCAAAAGCATCGAGCGCATCTTCGGTGGCGTGACCGTTGTCTTCCTCGGTTTCGTCGTACATCAGCGCAACGTGGAAATGATTCTCACTTGCTACCTGCTGCAAGAGCGCGTAGCTGCGATCGAGAAACGGATTCCGATTGCCGTACCAGTCCACGGCAAAGGCGTAGATGCCGAGAGCTTTCGCTTGTTGAATCTGCCGCCGCAGAACGTTGGGATCCTGCGTCGAATATCCAACCTGAATGTGCTGGGAATCGCCAAACCACGGTTGATAATCGGCCACAACTTTTGGCGAGCGGTCCACAGCGCGAACAGTTTGATCGATTGAGCGGCGGACATGGTTGCGAGAGCACCCACTGGCGAGCAGGAAGACCACGGCGGCAAGGATGACGAGGGTGACGGACGGCCCTTTCATGAACTCTTTTAAAGTATGCGCCGGCACCGAGGACACCTTACGGGTGAACCTCCGGAGTGGTTTCGAGATCGCGGACCAGCCAGCGATCTGCGCCGGGAGTCATGAGGACGAGATATTGCAGATTCACCTGTTCACGATGAATGACGCTGCTGCCATCCATAATTTGAATTTCCAGGCGGGCACGGTCACGTAACTGCATGGCATCACCGGCGGGCGAGTAAAAGATGGCCTCCAGTTTGTGTCCCTGGTCGACATAGCGTGTGTGAATGCCCGTGCGCTTCTGGTCAGCAATCCGTTGCACCAGATTGTCTTTAGCAAATCCGGCGAAGTAAGCGCCCAGCAGATTCGGGCGATTGCCTTCGAGCGCTTCCGCCATCGTTTTCCATGCGTACGCGTAATCTCGCGGAACGCTCTTGCTTGTGAGTTCCTCAATCTGTCGAGGACCGACGTTATCTGCTACTAAAGCGACTTTAGGCAGAGAATCGTCTGCGGATTCCTGAGACCAGAGAGACGTGAAGAAGCACAGTGCGATGATGGCACAGAGAGAAGCCCTGCCGGCTTTGATCATCGCGCACCTCCCACATTCAATTCATTTCCCGTGACTACGCCGGAGGCCACATCGATGCGAGCCTCGCCGGATACGGGCATCTCCACCCGCGCTGTGCCGCGTTTGATCGGCGCATCCACGGTGGTGTTGCCGGCTGCATCGGTCTTGGTAAAACTCACAACCGTGCCATCCGGCACATTATTGCCGCTGCAGTCGCGCACGGGATCGGTCTGTACGAAAAGTTTCCCGGAGACCCACTCGGACTTGATCCGCAAATTGCAGGCATCAGAAGCAACCTGGCGCACGACCCGCAGCTCAGACGCATTGGCGACGGACGCGCCGATTTTTGCGGGACCCTCTTTGGCGGCCGACGTTAGCCGAATCCAGGACACGCCATTCGAGGTCGGTTGCGAGTGCGTGAGCGCCGAGCCTTGCTGCGGTATCGCTTTGAACTCTACGTTGCTCGGCGAGAGCACAAGGTTATGGAACTTATCGAAGACGAAGGCCACGGCGCTAATGGCGTTCGGCGTAGCCACGCGAACTCGCGATGGATGCACCAGCAGGCTCAACTTGGATGCATCGGCAGCAACTACGTAGAAGTTTGTGGACGCGCAATCGCTCCCGGAGCAAACGACGGCGGTGTAGCGGCCCGCGTGCTGAACTTCATTCGACTGAACGGCAATTCCACTGCCAAGCTGTACTTTGCGTTTGCTGACCGAGGCCGGGCCAACTAGATAAAGCGTTGCCTGACCAGATCCGCTGCTGGTCAGGCTGAATGCGCTGCCAGCCTTGACCTGAGCCGGAGCGTGCAGCTCGGCCGCATGAGTGCTAATCGCGAGCAGCAGTGCTAGCCAAAAATATGTAAGCAGTCTGGGCATTTAAGATGCGGTATTGCTGTCGTAATGGTTCACCACAACGTGATAGTTATGCACTTTCGGCGCGACGTCATCGGGAACATCGACTGCGAACGCTACCGGAATTTGTGGCTGAAGTTCCTGGTCAACGTAGCCGTCTGAAACCCAAATCACTTTTCCATTGGCATCGTAGTATGCCGCCAGTACGTGGGGAATGTTCACAATCTGGCCGCTCTGATTTACCAGTTCGCCGCGCAGCACTTTCTTGCCGAGAGCGTCGGTCTCGAGCTTCTGCTGATTGACCTCAATCACCGGATCAGCGCTCGCGGGCACCAGCATGGCTTTCGCGTCCATGCGAACGCTCTTTACTTGATCCAGCGTGATCCCCGGGAAATCGATCCGATAAGGAGACACCTGCTTCGGCAGCAAAACGTGCGAAATTTTGTCGAAGCTGGTCTCCTGGGTAATAGGATTTCCGTCAGGGCGAAGCAGCGTTGCACCCACGTTGATGTAAGCGGGTATAGTGTCTTCATTCACAATCTCACCGAGGATCACGACCCGATCCGGGCGCTGCAGCGCGTTCATGGAAAGAATGCGCACCTGCGGCGAGTCCACGTTCTGCACGCCCCAGTCGTCCTCCGCGTTGCGATTGATCACGTCCCAACGCAGGTAATTGACCGGAATCACTTGCGGCGCAACTTTCGCGATCGTTGTGGTGGGCCAGCGCACTTTCCAGGTTTCGCCTTGATGTTCGACCTGCAGGTCTCGAACATCATCAAGCGGGCCTACAGCGGTGGAATAGTGTAGCTTCACGCGTACTGTCGCTTCACGGCCGTTACTGTGCAGCGGCCACACCTCGAACTTTTCCAAGCTGGCGTAGGTGAGAAGGCTGCCATTACTGCCGGCAACATCGCGGACGAAAGCTGCCTTCTCCACTTCACTCGAATTCGCCAGCAGCGAATGCGCTGAATCCCACTTCCGCGCCTGCACTTGGCTGAGTAGAAGACGTGTAGCTTCATCCGGTGTGCGCGAGGAACGCATGCGTTCGCGAGCCACCACGCCTGATTGAACCCAACCGAGCAATAGCAAAACGACAGTTGCGATCGTGATCAGGAAGGGAAGAACGTGTTTCATCATCGCACCTCCCGAGCGTACACGTGCTCTCCGGTGGGAGAAGGAAATTCGACCACACGCTCCGCGCGAACGCGATCCGGCAACAATAACGCCAGCAGGATGGCGAGAATGCTGCTTCCTAGCGGCAGCGTTCCCCAAAGCAAACCTTCCCACGGCGCAGGCATTGCATCCGATTGAATTGGCCGTGCCGGGGGGACATCTTCCTTAGACCAGACCGTGATCGTGCCCGAGTCGTAGGTTTCAATTTTCCGCCATCCGGCAAAAGCCAACAAGGGCTCGTAGTACGGATCGTGAACAAAGATGTATTTCAGCCCGTAATTATTCGCGTGTTTCAGCATGGCGCGGAGTGATTCCATGCCCGCTGTGCCAAAGAACTTGGCGCTGGTAAGCTGCGCCGAGCCGTAATGCGTCATCTCTGGCAGGAGGCGAGCAGAGTTGTACTCGCCGTCCACGCTGTTTGCATTCGCGTAGGTAGACACTTTAGGCAATGCATTGCCGAAGCCGAGCGTCAAGTAACGATACCTGTCGTGTCCGCTGCGATTGAGGAACTCAACAACTGAATTAACATTCAGTCCGCTAAGCGTGTGGAACGGGCTCCATACGAGCCATCCCATGGCAAGGGCCATCGTGACGACAGCGGCGACCGAGAGGCCCACAGCGGCGACTGCTCGGTAGCGGTCCAGAAGACTTTCAGCGAGCAATCCGACAACTGGCAACGCCAGCAGAGTTGCTGAAAGGGTGAACCTTTCAAACGTCAGGATCTCGAAGGCGCGCCCGAAGATCCACTTGGGAACTGGAGTTGTTCCACCCAAGCCGAACAGAAACGCTATCCAGAATCCGAACAGCAGCGGGCGAAGCCGCCGATTCGCCGAACCCATCCAGATCACAAACGGCAGCGCCAGAATCATCGCTCCGTAAGGAACAAAGAAGTAATTCGTCAAATAATTCAGGTTCAGCAGCAAGTTCGAGCGGCTGGCGTGAGGAATCGGAATCTGCTCGATCGGATGGCGAATAATTGCAATCCAGTAGGGAAGCAGAATTACACCCACGCCGATCCCAGCAACCACCGCGAACATAATGGCGCGGGTAAGCACCGCAGCCACGGATCGGCCTTCCCGGCGATCAATACAAGCCAGCCACAATACGGGCAAAGCAAACAGCACCGAACCAAAAATCAGGGTAACGTGATGCACGGATGCAGCCGCCCAGACCAGAACCAGTCCTTTGAGCAATCCCTTGGCATCGGCTGAACGTGACCACTCGTAAAAATAGGGCAGCGCCAGCAGGTAAATCGGCGCAGATAGCATGGTCGAGAGTTGGCCCGCCGAATAAACCAGAAATGCTACTGCCCCTAAAAACACGCTGAACGCGGCGGCATAACTGGCGGCGCGCTCACTTACCCATAACCGCGAGAATCGGTAGGCGCCCACTGCCAGCAGCACGATGGCAATCAGTTGCACCAGCGCATACGCCTCGCGCAGACCGACGATATACGAAAGAATCGCGATCCACTGATGTCCCAACGGCGGATAAGTCGTCTGCGAAAAACCGGCGAACCACTTTTCATTCCACGGATCAAACCAGTGGTGAGCGTAATGGGAGGCAAAAAATATGTGCAGATTGGCGTCGTAGGAAGTGGTGAGCGGCAGTTGCATCGTCAGCAGCGGTCCGTGCACTATCAAGGCCAGCAGGACAATCGCCGCCAACGGGATTGGCCTTCGTAAATAGCTCGTTTCCACGGTATTGGAGGTCCTCCCCGGTTATATGAGCAGGGGTTGGATTCCACATTGCCCAGGAAGGTTTTCCGAGCTCCTGCTGCGCCTCCGCTGCATCTTCGATTCAAAAACAAGCTGTGAACTTCCTTGCAGCAGCTCTGTAACCAACTCTATGAAATTGCTTGGCATCAGAGCGTCGGAATGCGCAAGACTTTCCGCCGGAAAAAAGGGAAGTTGAGTTGCGCTCACATCGCACCGATGCCTCGCCAGCGGTTCCATCTCGCCGTTGTCTGTTTGCTATTGCTCAACCTCACCTTGCTTGCGCAGACATTTGAGATCAGTCCCGGCGGGACCGCGCCCACGGCCCCTGCGAAGAAAAAATCGAAGGCTGCCCCTAACCAGTCCGCCCCGGCGGAGAACGGAATCGGATGGGGCTCAGGAATTGAAGTTGCCCGCCAGGCTCGCGCGGCTCAGCAAGCTTTGCAGAAGAACGACTACGCGGCGGCGGTGAACTATGCCACCCGTGCGGCAAATGCCGCACCCCAGAATCCCGCGTTGTGGTTCCTACTCGGATATTCCGCGCGCATGGCTGGCCGCTATCAGGTCTCGCTTGACGCCTATCAACTCGGGCTAAAGCTTCAGCCGTCTTCGATTCAAGGGCTTTCCGGATTAGCCCAGACTTATGCCAAAGCGGGCCGGCAGGCGGAGGCACAAGATACCTTGCAAAAGGTTCTGGCAGCGAATCCCAAGAGTGTCACCGATTTGCAGCTAGCGGGAGAGCTCTCGCTTAGCTCGGACGCAGGCACAGCCCTACAGCTTTTGAAACGCGCGGAAGCTCTGCAGCCCTCGGCGCGATCCGAACTGCTTATTGCGCGCGCCTACCAGCGGCTCAATCAGCCGCAAGAGTCCAAGCAATATTTGGATCGCGCGCAAAGCCGCGCTCCGAAAGATCCAGACGTACTCCGAGCGGTCGCGTCCTTTTATCGAGACAATCACCAATACGATGTTGCCATTGCGACGCTGCAGAAAGCAGTTGCACTGCCCAAGGGCCGCAACGCGCTACCCGAGTTGGCCTACACATACGAATTGGCTGGCAAAAGAAAAGAGGCCGCTGACACTTACGCCCAAGCCGCCAATAGCTTCGCCGGAGATCCAGGATTGCAACTCAGCGCAGCACAAGCTCTGACCAACGTCGGTCAGTTTGATCACGCTGAAGCATTTCTCAAACGCGCAGAGGCGCATGACACCAACAATTATCGCCTCCATGCCATTCGCGGGCAGATTGCCAGTATGCAAGGCCGCAACGAAGATTCCGTCCGCGAATACCAGGCAGCCCTGGCGCACTTACCTGAAGGTGTTCCGGAAGGGCCGCTTTACCCCGTATCGCTTCACTTGAGCTTGTATCAGCTCTATCAAGCCACCGGCCAGCCCGCCCCGGCCGAAGGTGAATTGCGTGCCGCTCAGACGCAGATGGCAAAGGTCGGCGCAGCCGATCAATCGAACCAGCCGGAGTATCTGCGGCTGCGCTCCTTGATTGAGGCCGGATTCAACAACTTTGATGCCGCAGAGAAAGACATCAAGCAGGCGCTCTCGCTGGAACCTTCGAACGTCAACATCATCTTGAATTATGCGAACCTGCTTTGGAAGACAAACCGCAAGCAGGAGGCATTTCAGACCTACAACCGCGCTTTGGGTCTTGACCCCACGAATCACGCGGCTTTGACTGCCATGGGATATCTGGCGCGAGAGGTGGCAGACGCGCAAACCGCGGAGAAATATTTCCAGAAATTGACGCAGCTATATCCGCGCGATTACGTCCCCTACCTGGCTCTCGGTGACCTGTACACCTCCGTTCGCAAATTCGCTCCGGCGCAAGAGAATTATGAGAAAGCTCACCAGTTGGCGCCCAATAATCCGCTGTCGGTCTCGGGTGGGGTGAACTCAGCCATTGAAAGCCACCAACTGCCTATTGCGAAACATTGGCTCGACCGCGCGGACCAGAACGCGACTATCGCGCAGAATCCGCAGGTCATGCGGGAGCGCGAACGTTATCTCACCCTGACCGGCCGCTACCAGGAATCGGCCGAACTTGGCTACAAAGTCTTGGAGAAACTGCCTCGTGATCCTGAAGCTCCGGTTTATCTCGCTTACGATCTGCTTTTCCTGAACCGCTATGACGATGCGGCGAAGATCGTGGCTCAATACAAACCGATTCTCCCGAAAGACAAAGATTTGCGCCTGATCGCAGGCTATTTAGACACGCATTTTGACCGTCTTCAGGATGCAGTTGGCGATTTCACGCAAGCGTTGGAGATTGACCCTAACGTTGCTACGGCGTATATGAACCGCGTATTCGTGTTAAACGACCTACAAGAACCGACCAAAGCGGCGAAGGATTTTCAGATGGCGCTCAAACTGCGCCCGAACTACGGCGAAGCACATCTGGGGCTTGCTTATGCCGACCTGCAACTGCGCCGATCCCGCGCGGCCCTAAAAGAAGCCGAGCTAGCAGCAAGGTTGCTGGGAGAGTCGCGCACCACGCATCTGGCCCGCGCGGAAGCCTATCGCCAGCAAATAATGCTTCGGCAGGCGGAAGGAGAATATCGAGCAGCGCTCAAGATCACTCCGAATGACGTTCCCACGCGCCTCGCTCTCGCCGATACCCTGTACCGTCAGCATCACTATGGGGATTCGATCGAACTGCTGAGGACTTCAGCTGGCCTGTCAAAGAAAGACGATCCGCTGGTGTATGCGCAACTGGCGCGTTCATACGCGCAACTGCATCGCCGCGATGAGGCCATGCAAGCCGTTCGTTCTGCCGAGCAAAACTCAGGAGACAACAGCCGGGTGCTGATGGCAACTGGCGACGCCTTGATGACAATTGGCGAGCACCAGGCGGCAATGGACCGTTACGCGCGCGCGCTCGATGCGCCCAACTCTGATCGGGTCGGAACAAGACTGGCATTGGCGCGGCTCTTTTCCGAAAGTGGCCATCCTGATCAAGCGCAGCAGCAAGTGAGTCTAGGCTTCGCGGAATCGCGTGTGGGCGAGGCGAATCCCATCACTGCCGAACACCTGATCGAAGCCGCCCAAGTGCTCATGTCAATCCAAGAGTTTGATCTGGCCAAAAAATACTTCGAGCGCGCCCAGGCCGAAGGAGCAGACGAGCAGGCAGTCGCGATTGGCATGACCAATGCCTACTTGGCGCTGGGCGAAACCCAAAGTGCCGGGCAGACCATCAAGAGCTTGGGAAATAACCCGGATAACTACGAGAATTACGATTACCTGATCGCCTTGGGAAACGTTTACCGGCAGGAGCACGAAACTGCGCAGGCGCTCTCCGCATTCGCCCGAGCAAACACTCTTGTTGAGGGCAACGAATCAGCAGAAAAAATCGAAATCAACCTGGCCCAGCAGGAAGGACGCCAAATCACGAACAATGTTAGCGCGCAGCCGGAGGTCTCGTTCAGTCCCATTTTCGAGGACATCAATATCTACACGACTGATGCCAAGCTGCGTGGCATCACTGATCCGGCACTTCTCCCTCCGCCCCGCTCATCGTTCGAGTCCCGCGCCGAAGCCCGCTACCGCATTCATCTGTCTAATTTTCCGACGATCATGGGACTGGTCGAGGAGCGCAACGCGCGCGGCCGAATCTCATTCCCCAGCGAGCTCCTGATTCAAGACCGGAACACCTACGACACGATTGTCAACGGAGGCGTGAACCCAGTCCTGCATTTCAGGAATAACAGTATTTCATTCGAACCCGGCCTGCAGTTCACTATCCGCCGCGACACCATTTCCCCGCTGGACATGAACCAGAATCTGTTTCGCCAGTTCCTCTACGTTTACTCCAGCCCATTCTTCAACTGGCTTTCGTTTTCAGGCAGTGCGATGCACGAGGCCGGGCCGTTTACCGAACGAAATCTGCATTCGCGCGATTTAGCGGCGAAGATCGATTTCGTGGTCGGGCGTCCTTGGGACAAGACCGCACTGCTAACCGGATATTCAGTCCGCGACGTACTCTTTCGTCCGCTCGTCCGGGAATACTTTACGACTAGTACGTATGTGGGTCTCCAACGGAAATTCGGCGATAGCATCAAGGCTTCGGTCTTCGGCGAATATATGCGCTCCTGGCGCGTGCAGGACAACCAGTTCGCCATCGCTCAAGCATTGCGTCCGGCATTCAGGCTGGAATTCACTCCGAACAAGCGCTGGAGCGTCCAAGCCAATGGAATCTGGTCACGCGGCGAGGGCTTCCATGCCTACGACAACGTCCAGAATGAAATTCTGGTTACATACATGCGACCGCTGCAACAGTCTATTCACGATGGACTCGGCGATGTGTCGGCAACCTATCCGCTTCGCTTGTCTTTTGGATTGCAACAGCAAACCTTCTACAACTTCGCTGGAAGGAGCGTGACAACGGTTCGTCCGGTCATACAACTAAACCTGTTCTGATAACGAAAATGCTATCGGCGCCCATCCCAAGTCTTGCACATTCCGAAGCCCCGATTGTTGCGCGCCGTTATGGATCCAGATTCGCAGTACGAAAACTACATGTCGAATAAGGGGCCAATTTCGGCTGCTTCGGAAGTCCTGCGCGAGGGCGCTGCCCAAGTGTGGGGAAGAGGTTCATCCGGCACACTCCGTGCCCGTGTTCTGAGCGGCAGCATGATCATGTTGGTGAGTTCAGGGCTCGTCGGCGCCATGAATCTGGTCTACAACCTGGCCATCGCGCACGGACTGGGAGCCGCAGGTTTTGGTCATGCCAGCGCGGTCTACACGGTCCTGATGCTGCTCTCGTCGGTGACGCTTTCATTTCAGTTGTTGTGCTCAAAGTTTGTCGCCACCAATGATCTAGTTTCGGCCAAAGTTGGAATTTATCGCTTTCTACATCGGCGTGCCTGGCTGTTCGGAGGCGGAATAAGTTTGCTGCTGATCCTGACCAGCCCAATCCTTTCCAATTACCTCAACCTGCCCACGCGCAATTACATCGTCCTTCTCGCCGCCGGGATTGTGTTCTTCGTCCCACTTGGCGTTCGGCGCGGCCTCATGCAGGGAATGTACGACTTCCCCCATCTCGCCGGAAACTTTGTGCTGGAGGTCATTGTCAAGCTCGGAGGGGCACTGCTGCTCATTCGGTTCGGTCTTGGCGTTACTGGCGTGATTGCCGCTGTGGTCGCATCAATCGTGGTTTCTTATCTGCTGGCGAAGCCGGGAAGGGAACTCGCCAGTGACTCGGCAACGCGTGTTCCAGCGACCCTCGAAGAAGGCGTACAAGCAATCGTCTTTTTTGTCGGCCAGGTGATCATCAATAATCTGGATATAGTTCTGGTGAAGCATTTCTTCAGCGCCACTCAGGCCGGTGTCTACGCTACGATCGCGTTAGTCGGACGGGTTGTATATATGCTTTCCTGGTCGGTCGTCAGCGGCATGTTTCCTTTCTCCGCAGGAGTGCGCTATCAGGAGCGCGATGGGCGCGCCGTCCTCAGCACTGCGCTATTGCTGGTCGTTTTGATTACATCTTTGTTCACGTTCGGAGTCTGGGCGGCGCCTGCCAGGATGTGGCTCACCGTTTTGGGATCCGGTTTCCCGCTCAATAAAGGTATTCCATATTCATCGTTACTGGTACTTTATGCGGCAACTACGGGCATTTATTCGCTGGGTGTAGTGCTGATGAGTTATGAGATTTCTCGCAAGATTGGCAATGTGAGTTGGCTGCAGCTTGGCTTCAGCGGCGCGATTATTCTCGGAATTTATCTTTTTCACGGCACGTTGCAGGACGTCATCATCGTTCAGCTAGTGGTGATGATGTTGCTTCTGATATCGGTCTCTGTGCCCTTCTTCCGCGCGCAAACGGGGGCGGTGCACCCGGAACCGGCCGCCATTCTGGACGCGGCAGTGATGCAGAAACTTCGCCGCGTTTCTGAGGATGAAGCTATTTCAGAATTCTTGAAAAGCGAATTCTACCAGCCCGAGTTCGACCGCTATCGCGAGCAGTTTGAGCACATCGTCGAACATCCCGATCTTAGCAACTCGCGTGAGAACACGATCCGCCGAGCACTTTTGTACCTGCGCCGTGGACGGCTATGGCGCGAGTTGCCCGCCGATACCGAATGGTGGGAGGTCGAACTGCACAGTAGGGATCTTCACCGCATTCGGGTCTTCCCGCGTAATCACTGGCGAGGCCTGGCGGAAGGAAATTTTTATCTCGCCGATATGCTGGACCGCATTCGCGAAAAAGTCGGCTCCAATTCGCCGGAGAAATATGTAGCCAAGCTGCGTTCTTTGAGTTCCGATGTCGCAAACGGTGTAGACCACAGTTCAGTACTTTTGATTGGAATCGACGAGAGCGGACCGTTCACGATCATTGAAGGCAATCACCGTATGGCGGCGGCGAGTTTGGTTGCGCCTGACGCTATTCATCGCCGCTTCCGGTTTTTGTGCGGCTTCTCGCCGCGCATGAACGAATGCTGCTGGTACCAGACCGATCTTTCGACATTGTGGCGCTATTTTAGAAATTACTTTACTCATCTATTTGAAAATCAGGATGTGGTGATCGCTTCTGCCGCGCATGAAATTGCGCAGGCCGCCGGCACCCCGCGCGCGGACCCCGCATAAGTCCTGCTGTCCCTCTCTTGCCGCACTATTGGATTGACGATGAGGCGTTCGCAGGCTCGATGCTGCGCGCCACGTAGTGTTTTCCGTCGAACACCGCGGATACTCTGACCTCACCTCCAGGCCGAGCATCACGCAAGCTGCCGGGCGGCAACGTCTCCAGATAGATTTCGTATGTTGTGTTATCAGACTCGTTCGCGACTGCGATCAGCTTGCGCGAAAGATCCATGTAGGTGATGGGTCCGAAAAACAAAAACTGCGTGCCCGGTTGAGCCAACACTGAGATTTCGCGAACCGTGCCCGCTCTACCTTGCTCCGGCCCGAAGGTCAGGCTTATCAAAGCTCCGGGTTTTAGATCCGCGACCGAGCGAGTTTCGCTTCCTTGGCGTACGAGCGTGTTTGGTCCCACATTAAACTTTACTGGTTGAGCCGAAAGTTCGTCGTGCAGGGTTAAGACCCGACTCTGTGGATCGTACGAGAGAATCTGTCCTCTCCCGCTGCCGGCGGCTGCATCGCTGCCAATCCAGATGCTCTTCGCAAAAATCTTCGTGCCATTGAGCATCGTATCGACGTAAACACGCTCTCCAACCTTGACGTCGCGCTGCGTAGAGGGTTGACCGTCGCGGAAAAAGTGGGTGCGAACATCGAATGCAACATTCATCTTCTGCTTCTGCTTGGCGCCGAACGGCTGAATGGTTAAGCGGTCTTGCACTCGATCAAGCCGGGTAACCGTCCCGCCAAGCAGGGAAACCTTCCCATGTGGCAGCGGAGGCAGGTCGAGCAAAGGATCGTGTTCCTGCGACTTGACAGCGGTCGGCACCGGCTTCGCCGGTTCGGGAGAAGTCGAAGCCGGACTGGACTCAGTTTGTGCGCAGGCCAAACTGCACAACCCCGCGAGTGCCACGAATTGAAAGAAACGAGCCATACCTCTGATCCGGAGATCTTGGATGCTGATCGAACGCCAAAGGTAACCAAGTTGCTGAAAATGCAGCAAATCAATCTTCCGTGAGCAAACGCGAACTGCCGGATTGGCATCCAAATCTAACGAATTGACACAGGCATCGCTACTTTCATGATGCGACGGATTCTTCGCGTACTTTTGCTGACTACGACTTTTGGATCTTTGCCCCAACTGCTGGCAGGCGATCTCAGAATTACTCTGCCTAAGCGCAGCAATCCCACTCCTGTGCAGGCGCTCAACCAGCAAGGCGTAAACGAAGTTCGCAAGCACCATCTGGAGAAAGCAGAGAAGCTCTTTTACCGCGCCTATCTCATCGACCCCGATGATCCGTTCACGCTCAACAACCTCGGCTACATCTCCGAGTTGGAGGGAAACGTTGAGCGCGCTCAACGCTACTACCAACTGGCCGCCCGGCAGAATTCTGAAACCACGATCGACCGCGCTAGCGAAGACGAATTGAAAGGCCGGCAGCTCACCCAGTTCACCGGGGCATTTGGCAATCGCGAATTGCAGATCAATCGCGGAAATGTCGAAGCCATGAGCCTCATGCAGCAAGGTAGAGTCCAGGAAGCGGATGTGGTGCTCCAGCGCACATTAGCAGTTGATCCCCGCAATCCGTTTACATTGAATAATCTCGGTTATGCCATGGAAGCCGAAGGCAATCTGGAGAAAGCCTTCCAGTACTACAGCCAGGCCGCGAACCTGCACTCCTCGCAAAAAATTATTGTGGCGCTCGACCGCCGCTGGCGGGGTAAATCTATCAGTGACGTGGCTTCGGGGAACGCAAAAGCAGTCCGCCATCGGCTGGAGACGGAGGAGGGCGCCGAGGACAAAGTCGCGCGGCTGAACCTGCAAGGTGTCTCCGCGTTGAACCACAACGATCCCAAATCCGCACGCCAGTATTTTCGCGAAGCGTACCAGCTCGATCCAAAGAACGCTTTCACACTGAACAACATGGGCTACATTGCCGAATTAGAAGGCGACCAGGAGACGGCTCAGGATTTTTACGAGCAAGCACGAGTGGCATCCGGCGCGGCCCGGCGGGCCACACTGACAACGCGCCATGAAATGCAGGGCTTGCCCTTGGGACAAATTGCTCGCAGCAACGATGAGGGCTCGCAAGCAAATCTGGAAACATTGCGGGAAGCCCGTCTTCGACAGGGTGGGCCGATTGAACTTAAGACCCGCGACAATCGGCCAGTAATTGAGCCACCCGCGCCGCCCAAGTCGTCTCCAGCCCAGCAGCCCGGAAACCAGCCGTCCGCGCAGCCTTCGTCGAGCGCGCAGCCTCAAGCGAACCCGCCGGTCCAAACTCCTCGAGCGCCAACGCCGCCGCAGAACCAGCCCCAGTAGTTTTCCACAGCCGGCCCACTTCGTGAGCACGTCTTCGACCGTTTGTACGATCCATTGCCGTACAGGAACATACCTGTACCAATATAGGAATACCCCGATTGATTTCCACAGCAACTAAGGGATTCGGCTTATTGCCTTCAACAACAAAATCCAGCTACTCTCCAACAACTAAAAATCAACCGGAGCCCCAGCTGTCAATCGGATCTGCCGCACGCAGAACCAAAGGGAAAGTGTGTCCTTGTTCGTTGGGTTGATTCGCGCATAGGGGACTCGGTCACGAGGCGCGATGACAAAACTAAAGTGTCTTTCTGTGGCAGCAGTGTTGCTGTCCTGTCTTGGCTTTCTTCCCGAATCAAATTTGGCGCACGCAGAGTCGACCATTAGCTGTCCTTCTGGCACGCACGACATGCTGGACTGGATGACGATGGACTCAGACCTTCGTTCGTCCAAACATCTCACTGGTTCGGCGAATCCGCTGTACACCTCAATCAAGTCTGGCAAGTTTTACTGGACTAAAGGTGGAACCGGTTATCCCTGGGACATCCAGCTCTACGACAACAATTACATTTATCTCTGGATCACTGAATACGCGTGGAATTACCCGAACTCGTACAAGAAGTCTTCCAACAACTATAACGTGCCGCTGACCGCGCGCTGCGCCAAGGGAGGCTTTCCCGGCTCTGCGATTGAGGTCAACAATACCTCCTACGACATTCACAGCGATTGCAACAGTTCCACCACTCACAATCTGCGGAAGGCCATTAACGAAGTGTGGGGACCGTACAACGTTTCCTTTGGAGGCAGTCTGCCCAGCAATATGCCAACCCTGGTTGTGAGCTATCGCTACAACTGCGACGGCAATTACGGCAACTGCGGAGATAAAGAAGAATATTACTTAAGTAAGCGTTACGGACTAGTGCAATGGGTGCACTATACCCTCAGCAATGGTAATTATCATCAGCAACAGAAGAGTGTGTTCAACCAGCTAACGGGCGGAACAACAAGCCCGAAGTTTGTGTGCTTCTAGTTCCAAAACGATAAGGTGGAGTAACTAATAATTCAGTAAAGCGCTGCACCCTAATCGCGTTGGGGTGCGCATTTCCAAAAATCGAAGCAGGAGCCGGGAACTCGCTGGGGAGCGGGGTCCGGCAGCCTGCCCGAACCTGAGTAGCACTGCAAGGCGCTGTGGTAGAGCCAAGCACGTCAGGTCTGGCGCCGCAACTTAGGGCGCTCCAGGCCTTCCGGTTTTCCGGATCAGGAGGCAGGAGATGCGACAAGGGATTTTTGTGGTCGCGGTGTGTCTTATACTCCCGGCAATTTCCCGGGCAGGCAATCTATTCATTCAACCCACTACTACTCTTCAGGCACAAACTTCTAACAACACCAGCGCAGCGGATTCTTTCCAATCTCAAACGAATGGGAATTTGGGCGCCACAAACATCAGCAGAGTGGATCTGCACACGCTTCTCTATCCCGGAACAACTACAAAGATCTATGCCCATTTCATGCCCTGGTTTGGCGACCCCCGCCACATGGCTGTGGGCTACAACTCGCAGGACCCAGCGCAAATCCACCGCCAGATTACGGATATGATCGGCCGCGGCATCGACGGCATGATCATCGACTGGTACGGATCACGAGATACCTTCACGAACACTACAACCCTGCGTGTGATGGCCGAGGCGGAGCAGCATCCCGGCTTTAAATTCGCAATTATGATTGATAAGGGCGCAATCAAACTAAGCTCGTGCTCAGGATGCACTCCGCAGCAGGCTCTCATCGAGCAAATTCATTACGTGGAAAAAACCTTCATTCCTTCGCCGGCCTACATGCGTATCAACGGCCGGCCGATGATTACCAATTTCGATGTGGAGTTGCATTATCCGAGTGTCGATTGGGCCGCGGCGGCAGCAACGACGACTACGAATCCCATTTTCATTTTTGAGGACGCCTCTGGTTTCACCCACGTGGTGAGCGGTGGCAGTTATTCCTGGGTGAGGCCTTCAACCACAGATTTCGGCATGGCCTACATGACCAAATTCTATGATGCAGGCTTGGCATATCCGCAACTCGAGACCATCGGCGCATCTTATAAGGGTTTTAATGACACGCTAGCTTCGTGGGGGCTGAACCGCATTATGACTCAATGGTGCGGGCACACGTGGCTACAGACGTTCGCCAAAATCAATAGCCTTTACAACTCGACAAACCAGCTCGATGCGCTGCAATTGCCCACCTGGAACGACTATGAGGAGGGAACCGAAGTGGAAACCGGCATAGACAACTGCATGTCGGTCTCGGCCGGAATTTCGGGAAATTTGCTGCAGTGGAGCGTCAATGGTTATGAAGACACCCTTGACCACTATGTCGTCTACATAAGCACAGATGGGCAAAATCTCATGCCGCTGAACGCAATGGGTGCGGGCTCACACTCGCTTGACGTGTGCGGCTATTCACCGGAGCAACGCCACTACACTCTGTACGTGCAGGCGGTCGGAAAGCCAACCATCAGGAACCGCATGTCGAACGCGGTATCTTACACTCCGCATTGCTCAAATGGTCCGAGTTCGATTTCACTCGGGGCATCGCCGGCTGCTCTGCAAGTTAAGTCAGGGCGTTCAACCAGCGCGAAGGTCACCGTCACTCCCATCTCCGGCTCTTTCACGGGCGCCGTCGCGCTTTCCTGCTCCGGGCTGCCCGTCGGCGTGAGCTGCTCCTTTGTGCCCAGTTCCGTTACCCCCGGAGCTCAGGTCGTCAGTTCCAAACTCACCGTTACCGCGACGATTTCCCCTATGAAGGATCGAAGGCGGCAAACCCGCCGGAGCCCATTGCGATACGCTTTTTGGCTGCCTAGCTTCGGCGTTATGGGTATGGCCATTGCCGTTGCCGGAGGAGGGAGCACGAGAAAGGTAGTCGGGCGAATCGCTTGGCTGCTCGTGCTGGCCTTGATTACATGTAGTCTCGTCTCCTGTGGCGGCACCGGCAACAGCCACCAGCCCATCACCAGCACTGACACTCCAAGCCAGACCTTTACCATTGCCGTTAACGGGAGCTCCGGGGACCAGAATGTCTCCACGTCCGTTACTTTGACCATTCAGTAATTGCGCGCGGGGGGCGGTCGCAAGGCCGGCGATCAGCCTCCGCGACGCCAATCGCGCCAATCGAGGCCGCAGCGGCAGCCACTTGGGAAGGCGGCGCAGTCTGGAAACCGATGTCAACAGATCCAGATGGCGCTGCAAGTGGAACGTGCGGAGATACTGACGAATGATTTCCGGCATGCTGATGCGCAGCGCCGCTGAGAAATTCTGTATCGCCATCTCCGTTTGGTGTTCTGGATTCTCCAGCAGGGCAATTAAACACCCGGCGAGGCTCTGAACATCTCCAGCTTTGAAGAAATCAATAGCCAAGCCTTCTTCCTGAGCTAGCTCACGAGAGTCGGAAATATCGGAAGCCACCATCGGTACACCATAAGCGCAGGCCAAATGTGCTACGCCGCTGGACCCAGCGGACGAGGTGTAGGGCATCACCGTCACCGTTGTGCTCTGAAACAGTTCTGGAATCTGCTCTTCGGGAACATAGCCCATGAATTTGATTCGCGGGTGGCGCCAGCATTTCTGTCGAATTGATTCTAGATATCCTGGCGTCTTCGGATGATCGGTTCCCGCGATGATCAACTGGGTATTCGGCACAGCGCGCGCGACGATCTCGAAAGCCTTGAGCATCGGCTCTAGCCGCTTGTACGTGCCCCATTTTCCGAAAGCCAAAATCCGATGCTCGGGATTCCCGCGTCGCGCAAACGCCGGATATTCTGGCTTGCCTGAGAGAATTCCGTGATTTCTGACGTAGACAGCCCCTCGGCCATATTTCTTCCGGATGATGCTGCGGTACGCTGGCATAAGCACCGAAATCGAGTTGGCGAACAAAAGCAACTGCGTTGCGGCATAGCCTGCGGCGGTATAGATGTGGCGGAAGCGCACGCCCGCATCCTTGAGATCTACCGTCTCCATGAGCTGGTGAAGCGTGACGTGAGTGTAGAATCCCACGGCCCGAACCATTGCTGGGAGCGCCACTCCAAAAAACGCCGGCAGCGGCTTGCCACCGAAGCTGGCGAAACCAAGGTTGAACCATACGACATCGGGCTGGACCTGCCGGATGGTTCGCAGCAGGCGCACCGGATTCCGCAGGCTGTTGAATGACCAGCATCGGATCACGGAATAGCCTGGCAATTCTTCCTCATCGGGTGCTATGTCATCGCCGAGAACAGTCAGCGACAATCCGTCGGTTTGACTGAGTTCGCGAGCGACGTGAAACCCGTATTCGTTCAGGGCTTGCCTACTCGGCGGAAATGCAGTCACCAGACAGATCTTCATTGTTGTCCTGGCCTGAAGATCGCGTGCCGTGACAGCTTCCCCAGGAGAGAAAAATATTGAAGCGCAACTCTGATATTAGCTTTACTGCTGCCCGCGTAGCGGGCCGAGAATCGGAAGGGCACTTCGACGGCTTTCTTGATGCGGCCCTTTACTAAAATCTCCAAAAGGATTTTGAACCCGTAGGGCTGTAAATCCAGGCCTTCGATGCATTCGCGCCGCACCACAAAAAATCCTGAAAGCGGATCCTTAATACGCAAGCCATTTCTTTGCAGGGGTAGCGTCGCTAACGTGCTGCAGCGGGAAATGAAATGCCGGAGCGCATTCCAATTACTGATGGAATGTTTTTGCGCATAGCGGCTGCCGATGGCGATGTCGTTGCCTTCACGAAGCGCATTGAGCAATTGAGGCAACGTCTCGGGCGGATGCTGAAGGTCGGCATCCATAACACCGAGGAATGTCGCATCGGTGTGCCTCCATCCGTAGATCACGGCACCTGCTAGGCCCCGCGCACCTTTACGAACCAGCAAACGAATGCGCGGATCGCGCCGTGAATATTCATTCACAATGTCAGCGGTTCCATCCTGGCTGTCATCGTCCACAATGAGCAGTTGATAATCGAGATCAACCCTAGCCAGGGCAATTTGTACACGGTCAAGGAGAGCAGGCATGTTGCCCGCCTCATTCAAGGTAGGGATTACCAAAGCGAATTGGCCATTGGCCGGAGCTGTGTTCATAGGAGACTTTTATCCCTTATGGCGCAGCTTCTTGGATGAGCTACACGTTCCAGGCGTTGGTTAGAAGAGCGGATTACGCAGAGTACGTGACTGGGGAAAAAACTGTACTAAGCTGGCGCAATCGAGCCACTGAAGCGGGAACTGACGCCATGAATCCGGCCACATTGCTGGAGCCGCCGGACAATCGCCGCCTGAGAATCAGCTTGGGATTGCGGCTCAATCAGCGCAAGATCGGCAATATCCCGCAAACGAAGGTAAGACTGACGGTATTTGTGGAGGAAATCCACCGGGTATTCCGGCTTCCTTTCACGTGCTACTTCAGGCTCTGCATCAAGAAGATAAGCCACGTCAGGTTTTGGAACAAAGCTCAGTACCCATCGCGCGTAGGCACGCGCGGCAGCGTACTCCAGCGGAAGCGTCGCCAATTGATCATAGATGTAGCGGTCAAACACGATCACACGCGCTTCGCTCTTTCGCGCACTCTCCACTACACGCCGAAGATTAAGAGCATCCAGAAGATACAGAGCGGACCGTGCCAAGACCAGGTACCAAGCCCGATTATTCTTGTCATTCCGCCAGGCAGGCTTTCCCGGCTCGCCGACGCGGCCGTCGCTCTTCAAAAACTTGTGGCTGAACGCAGCTCGCCATTTCGATAAGCCGACGACATTGTCCCAAAACGCCAGCCGCATAACAGGAATGCCCGCGTCTACGAGCTGGCAGCACAGGGTTTCAATTTGCGTGCTCTTTCCCGATCCGTCCATCCCAGAGAAGCTGATCAGAACTGGTTGGTCACAGTTCGTTCGGCGGGAATCCAAGCTCATAGGCATCAAGAGAACTTACTTCGCGCCTGGCGGCTTTGGCCCACTAGCTTTCGTGAGCGCCGTCACCGTCCCCAGGGCCACGCCAGCTCCAGCGATGACGCCCATCTTGATCAAGATAGAGCGCACTTGCCGCTGCTTGGCAGGAGCAATGGCCGCTCCGGCTGGACGCGAGGCGGCGTTACCACTTACTCTCCCCGCTTGCGCTGCGGCGGTACCTGATGGCTGAACCGTCGGAGGAGGCGGCTGCTGGGTTTGAGTGGCGCTCTGCTGAGTCGCAGGTGCTTGCGCGGGCGTCGCATTATCTGGCAAATGGTTGCGATTGATCATCTCCTGTGACGCTTTGTCTTCCTGCTCTTGCCGATCGGGGCTTGGCGCTGGCTGTTGTGCATCAGGAGAAGTCTGCTGATCGGGAGCAGACTGCTGAGCTGGAGCACTTTGCTGTGCCATTAGAGCCGCCGGCTCAGCTACTCCAGACAGAGTGAGCGCCAGAGTCGCGCCCACCAGTCTCATTGAAAGCCCTTTCATAACCCCTCCTCAATGACCACAGCGCTACTTACGCAGCTGCAGGCTCCGGAGCCTGCTCGGTAGCTGGCTCCAGCCGGGCAACACTGAAGCTACTCGCCGCCTCGGCCACAGTCGGAAACATTTCAAATACACGATCCATACGCGTAAGCTCCAGAATCGTTGCAGCTTCCGGAGAAATCCCGCCCAGCTTCACCGCGCCGTCACGGTTAGCCACCTCGACCATGCAATCGAGTAATGTGTTGAGTGCATCGCTGTCGATCTGTTTCACTTGCGATAGATCAACCACGATGCGCGGCCTGTCATTCATCAGCTCGCGATTGAGTTCTCGCGCGAATGTGCGAGCCAGTCTTCCATCCACCCGTTCTGGTAATTTAAGTAACATCAAATAGTCTCCTGAATTCTTTACGCGAGCACCGATCAATTGAAATGCCCGAACCTGCGCGCTGTCACTAAAGATGCCGTCTGCGACCTCCGGGTTGACATCGAACCAAATAACGCCCGCGCGGTTCTAGTCAACCGCTGTGAACCGGATGTACTTCCAATCAGGCGGCCATCATTCATTTCCAACTCAACTTCACGGCCTAAATGAAAGAGTTTTCCCGCACCAACGATTGCGTTACTGACATTCAATCCCATTCCCAGATAAGTACCCGGAAGGATGCAGCAATCGTCTACGGAAGTGGCGCAATCCACTTCGCATTGTTTTTCCACGGCGCTCGCCCCGGAAATCGTGCAGGACGAACGCACCCAACTATTCGCTCCGATATAAGCAGGTGCCAAAACGTTGGCTGTACGCTCGATTCGAGCGCCGTCACCGAGCCAGATACCAGGCTCAACTTCATTACCCACAGGTCGAATCCCGCATTGGCCATGCAAGGCATCCTGCACCAAACGGCGAAAATCAGCGGGATCGGCCAAAGCATTCACATAGCCGGTGAACCTGTACTCGCGACGATCCGCAATCATCGCGCTCAGACGGGCGCGAAACGAATCCTTTGTATCCCGCAATTGCTTGGCATCAACAGCTATCAGATCCATCGCTCCTAGAGCGTGGTTTGCCTGTGTCAACGCCGCGGCGCTCTCCCGATGGAAGCGAAGAAAGTCTGAATAATCCAACTCCACATAAGGTCCCAGCCGCACCAGTAACAGAGTTTCCATGTTGTGGTTCAGGTAGTGAGAAACCACGCTGTCCCAGGCTGGCCAAAACCCAGAGGCTGCGCGGGATGGCGGCATGAAGAGATCGGACCCGCTCCAGTGGCAGAAGCCATCTTCGGAAATCACCGAGACATGATCAACGCCGAAGACGCGCAACCGGTCCAGCGTCCGATCAAGTATGCTTTCGCCGAGTACATCCCAGGTAGCGAATGGGGAGCCCAGCAGCCGTTGCGGAGCGGAGTGGTAGCTGCCAAGCCGTTTACGGGGAAGGCTTCCAGAACGTTCCTCGCACCGGGCCCCACCTGCGATAGTTACAATTGCACCGACGTACACTGTGTCTCTGCTCTCCCTGACTTCGACTTCTGTAGAAGCTTTGACGACCAGCCGTCGTGATGCTGGCCCATAGCGCGAACGAAGTTTCTGGAATCCTCCATGAACTACGCGTTCGAACCAAATAATTGTTGCGTACGAGAATTCATTGCAGGAACCATGCTGCTGGTTTCTTCCGGAATCTCGTCAGGACTTTTCCAATTCCTGATTAGCGGCTCCGAGCTGCGGCGATCTCGCCGGGTATTGTGATTCTCGGCGACTGCCTCGTCGCGGGCATAACCCAACAATTCGCGAATCCGCAGTTTGGCTTTATGAAGCTGCGATTTGGAATTTCCCACCGAGCAGTCGAGCAACTCGGCGATTTCCTGATGCTCATAACCTTCCACTTCGTGCAGCAGGAAAATGGTGCGATATCCAACCGGCAGTTCTTTAATAGCGCGCGTCAACGCGATGCGGTCTACGGAACCAGCCAGCCGGCCATCCCGGCTGCCGTATTCGCGCCGCACCAGCCGCGCGTCCTGGTTGTAAGGTTCATCCAGAGAGATCTGCCGCAGTGCTTTTTTGCGGAAATGCATCAAGACGGTGTTCACCGCGATGCGATACAGCCAGGTGGACAGTGCGGAGTCACCTCGAAAGGTAGCTAATTTGCGAAACACCTGAAGAAACGCGTCCTGCGTCAGATCTTCCGCTTCCGCCGTGTTGTTGGTCATGCGCAGGCAGACGGAATAAATCCGCGCCTTGTGCGCATAAAATAATGAGGCAAACGCGTCGGAATCTCCTTGTTGAGCACGCTTAACTAGGTCTAGGTCCGAATCAAATCGGGGGGCGGTGCAATTAAGTACGCTGCTCACTTGGTTCTCCTTTCAGATTCTCATGACAACATCCAACGTTCTGATTTCCATTGCCGATTGGCGAACCAATTTCGCCGCTGACATTTGTGAGAGTAGGGTTAGTAAGCGCCACCGTCCATCCGGTCCAGTCTGTAGGCATTTTGATAAGTTGCTGTACCGCAGCGAAATGCGCGCATGATGAACTGAAATGCAGAAATCACCACTTTTGTTGCGACGGGAACACGGCGATAGAAGAATTGGGAATCGGCTACTCTCCTAGCCGCCTGCGCCTACAGTGATCTCACCCGAAAAATACCGGGCATTCTGGATGGGAAGTCCCAGTCGCCGTGAATAACGTTGCCGAAGCAGATCGAAAAAATATAGGGAGAACTGCGTATGAATTGGGATCAGGTAGCAGGAAAATGGAAACAGATGAAGGGTGTTATCAAAGAACGCTGGGGCAAACTCACGGATGATGACCTGGACCTGATCGCAGGCAAGCGCGATCAGCTCGCCGGAAAAATTCAAGAACGTTACGGACTCACCAAAGAAGACGCGCAAAAACAAATCGACGACTGGGAGCGCACCCGCCGTCAAGAAGACGAAGCAGAAGAACGACGCCGCATTGCTTAGGCAACATGTGAATACGAGTGTAGAGCGCGAGTGTTGCTACAGAAACTCCTGAGGAAAATTACAGAGACAGCAGGATTGTCGATTGTGGGTACCCACCCTATGCTCAGGATACGAAGTTGCCCTCTATCACACCACAATTCGAGCAGGTGCCGGTCTCTAGGTGAGGCTGGCCCTGCTTCTCGCCTCGCTGTGCAGCGCAGGCACGCTTGGTTTCTGCGTTGGATGTAGAGGAAAACGAACGGTCCAGGCGGGACCATACCATGAGGCATTTCAACATCCATACATTTATTTGCGGAGGCTTACCGTGAAAGCGAATTCATTACGCGAACTGTACGTCGAACAGTTGAAAGATCTGTACGACGCCGAGCACCAACTCATCAAAGCACTACCCAAACTGGCCGAAGCTTCCTCCTCAGACGAGTTGCGCAACGCATTCGAGGAGCATTTGGACAAGACCAAGCAGCATGCTCAACGGATTGAACAAATCTTCGAAGGGATGGGCCAGAAAGCCAAAACGCAAAAATGCAAAGGCATGGAAGGTCTGGTAAAGGAGGGCAGTGAGATCCTTAAAGAAGAAGATGATATCGACGGAGAAGTAAAAGACGCCGCTTTGATTGCCGCTGCTCAGCGGGTAGAGCACTACGAGATTGCTGGCTACGGCACAGTGCGGACTTATGCCAATCTGCTGGGAGAAAACGAAGCCGCCAATCTCCTGCAGCAGACTCTCGACGAAGAAAAAGAAGCTGATCAAACCCTGAATGAGATTGCCGAGCAAATCAATGTAGAAGCCGGCCATGGCGAGGTGGAAGAAGAGGGAGCAGCCAGACGAACCCGGACCGTGACTCGCCGTAAACCGGCCGCCTAACGGAAAAGCCAGCCGCGCTCGGGACAAAAGGTCCGGCAAGCAGTTGTTGGCCTGGGCTACATCGCCCAGGCCGCGGTGCTGCCGGCCTTCGCCCGCGCGTGGCGGAATAGTCCGTGAAATCCATCTACCGCCGGTGAGTACCCTAGCCTGTCGCGGCCAAGGGCCCCCTCCGTTGAGTGTGCGCAACAGGCACTGGTCGGAGCCGGAAGAACACTTTCAACCGTGTGCTGCAGGTTTCTGCGCCCCTTATGGCCGATAGTTGACGCCAACGATCCCTCCTACCGCAACAACTGCCTTTCGTGACCTCCGTAACCGCCCTGCCACTCTCGATTGCTTTGAATTTTGAATATAATTTTTGTAGGCGAACCATCGCGATCTCTCATGGCTGCGATAGAAATCCTGGGATTGGAAAAGACATACACCGTCGGCTTCTGGCGTAAGAAGCCGAAGCAGGCTTTGAAGCCATTGCACCTCAAGGTTGAAGATGGCGAGATCTTTGGCTTTCTTGGACCTAATGGCGCGGGGAAGACCACCACGCTAAAGCTGCTCATGGGTTTGGTGTTTCCCACGGCCGGAACGGCACGCATCCTGGGGATGGCAATCGATGAACCGCGGATGAAGGCGCAGATTGGTTTTTTGCCCGAGCAGCCGTACTTCTATGATTATCTGACCGCCAGCGAACTCCTGAATTATTACGGGCAGCTCTCTGGCGTGAACGCGAAATTGCGTTCGCGCAGGGTGAGTGAGGTTCTAAACCTGGTGGGGCTGCCAGATGTTGGCGGCATGCAGTTGAGAAAATTTTCGAAAGGCATGCTGCAACGTGTGGGAATAGCCCAGGCCGTCCTGCACAACCCGAAACTGGTGTTCTTTGACGAGCCGATGTCAGGACTCGATCCCATGGGACGCCGCGAAGTCCGCGACCTGATGGAGCAACTGAAGCACGAAGGCAAGACCGTTTTCTTCTCCACCCACATTCTTTCCGATGCCGAGGCGCTTTGTGATCGCGTGGCCATCATTCATCGAGGGGAGCTGCGGGGAATCGGTGCAGTCGCGGAGCTTACTTCCAGTGTTCATGGACAGGTGGAAATGGTGTGGCAGGGCACCGTTGCCCCTGCGTCGCTGCGGGCGCTCGGCGCCGATTGTCACGTAACGGGAGACACGGTTCGCGCCGTGCTGCCGGAAGACAAGCAGGATGTCGCGATAGAAATATTGCGACGCGAACGGCTGAGGCTGATATCAGTCACGCCGGTGCGTGCATCGCTCGAAGATTATTTTGTGCAGAAGCTGCAGCCGACCGAGGCTTTGGCGGGAACACGGTCATGAGCAGTCGCATTGTGCACATCGCGGCTAATACTTTTCGCGAAGCGGTGCGCGACCGTGTGCTCTACAACCTGATCGCATTTGCGCTGCTTCTCTCCGGAGCGGCCATCCTAGTCGGCCAAATTTCTATCGATATTGAGCGCCTCGTCGTAATTAATCTGGGCCTGACTGCGGTTTCGCTGTTTGGGATTGTGATTGCAATTTTCATCGGCATTGGATTGGTCTCGAAAGAAATCGAAAAGCGTACGCTTTACACTGTGCTCTCACGCCCGGTACGCCGCTGGGAGTTCATCGTGGGCAAGTTTTTCGGATTAGCGGGCACGCTCTTTGTTAATACGTTCTTTATGGCGATTGGAGTGTTTGGAGCGCTGCTTTACGTGTCTCATCACTTTCAGAAAGCCGACGGATGGGTGCTGGTCGCATTGTATTTCATCATTCTAGAGTTTGTAATTGTTACAGCCCTGGCTCTGCTTTTTTCCTCATTCTCTTCGCCGTTGCTATCCGCTGTGTTTGCTTTCTCTTTGTTCGTGATCGGCAGTTTCGCAGAAGACCTGCGCGGATTTGCCGCCATGGCTCACGGGGTCACGCGCTGGTTGGCAACCGGCGCGGCTTATTTGGTGCCAAATTTTTCGGCGCTCAACGTGATCAGCTCCGTGGCGCACCAGCAGCCGGTTTCAGGTCAGCTTATCTTGTACAACACGGCATACGCGCTGATCTACGCGGTGATGGCGCTCTCTGGCGCGGTGGTGATCTTCGAGCATCGGAATTTGAAATGACAGCCTCGCGGCAGATAAAGGTCGTCTTCAGCGTCCTGCTGATTGCGTGTATGGCGGGATCAGTGTTGCTTCTGCGCGGCCTGGACCGGCTACGCAGCCATGCCACGCTGGAGGAAGTTCTGTACATTCCTTCGCCCAAGGTGATGAAGCGATTGAGCCTGGGCTATGACGGTTTGCTGGCAGATATTTACTGGACGAGAGCAGTGCAGTATTTCGGCAATAAGCACAATGTGGGTGCCGAAAATTTCAACCTACTAGCACCACTGCTGGAGATTACCACTGCGCTTGACCCGCATTTAGTTGTTGCTTACGAGTACGGCTCAAATTTTCTCGCTCCACATCCGCCGAACGGCGCCGGCATGCCTGATCGAGCCATCAAACTCGACGAATTTGGTATTCGCAACAACCCTGATGAGTGGAGGCTGTATTACAACCTCGGATTCATCTACTACACGGAATTGCACGACTATGCTCACGCGGCCGACGCTTTTGCCCGGGGCTCGCGAGTGCCGCATGCGCATCCGTTCTTAAAGATACTGGCTGGACAAATGGCGGAGCATGCAGGCGACCTGCAAACCGCGCGCGCGATGTGGAGCCTGACCTACGACACGGCGCAGGAGAAGTCGATCCGCGCCAATGCCGCCGCTCATTTACGGGCTTTGCAAGTAGATGAAGATGTGCCCGTATTAGAGGCAATCGTTGAACGATTCCGGCAGAGAACCCACCAATTGCCCGCAGGTTTTGCGGAGTTGGCGCGACTAGGTTGGGTGCGCGGCATTCCGGTTGATCCGCTGGGGCATCCTTACAAATTGATGGCCGATGGCCGGGTTGAACTGCGAGATCCGGACGATTTTCCCTTTATCCAGAAGGGCGCGCCGCCGGGGTACAAGCCTCCGAGGATGCCCAAGCTCCTGCCACCGGACTAAAACTTATCTCCGTCATTTCTTGTTTGCGATGTTCGGGAGCTTTCCAGCTTAAGCCGTTATTGTCTGCGCGCCATTCTTTCTGCGTGTAGCTGCTGCAGCGCCTGCACGCGCACTTCGCCCCGTTGCAGTGCGGCAATTCCTTCAGCGGCGGCACGCGCTGCGGACAGAGTAGTGATGGTCGGAATCCGCGCTGTCACCGCCGCGCGGCGAATGGCTTTTTCGTCGAAGAACGGGTCCGGACCTTGCGGAGTATTGATGATGAGGTGAATACGCTCGCCTTTGATTAAGTCGACAACATTTGGGCGGCCTTCCTTGACTTTGTAAACGCGTTCGCAGGCCATCTGCGCGCTTTCGATGATGTCGGCGGTGCCAGAGGTCGCCACCAGCTTAAATCCCATATCGACGAATTTCCGCGCGACCTCCGCCACTTGCGGCTTATCGTGATCTGTGACGCTGATGAACACCATTCCCTGCACGGGCAAGCGCTGTCCGGCTGCGGTTTGGGCTTTGGCAAAGGCTTCACCGAAATTGTCAGCCACGCCCATGACTTCGCCGGTGGATTTCATCTCCGGACCGAGCACAGTGTCCACGCCGGGAAATTTGTTCCAGGGGAAGACAGGCGATTTCACGTAGTAGGACGATCCAGTATCGAGATCCTTTTGCTGTTCGATGAACTCAGGCACAAATTCGCGCAGCTTGCGGCCAGTCATCAGGCGAGCAGCGATCTTTGCCATTGGAACGCCAGTAGCTTTTGAAACGTAAGGCACGGTTCGCGACGCGCGAGGATTTACTTCAAGGACGTAGACTTTCCCGCCTGTGCCATTGCCCGTGTGCTGGCGGGTCTCTGACCCGCCCTCCAGATAAGCTCCGTTGCTGCGTGGAATCGCAAACTGGATGTTCATCAGGCCAATCACTTTCAACACACGCGCCAGTTTGAAGGTGTACTCGCGCATGCGATCCAAGAGATGCTGCGGTATATCGACCGCCGGCAACACACAGGAAGAATCGCCGGAGTGAATGCCAGCTTCTTCGATATGTTGCATAATTCCGCCGATCACGACGTCATCGCCATCAGATAGCGCGTCGACATCAACTTCGATGGCGTCTTCGAGAAAATGATCAATCAGCACTGGGCGATCTTGAGAATACTCGACCGCCTCTTTCATATAGCGGATGACGCTCTCTTCGTCGTAGGCGATGACCATGGCTCGACCGCCAAGCACGTAGGATGGCCGGACCAGAACGGGGTATCCGACGCGCTTGGCGCCTTCGACCGCTTCTTCAATCGAAGCAGCCATCGCGCCTGGCGCTTGCGGGATATCGAGTTCTTCGAGGAGCTTGTTGAAACGTTTTCGGTCTTCGGCCAAGTCGATCGACTCGGGCGAAGTGCCGATGATATTCACGCCAGCAGCTTTTAGAGGCAGAGCCAGATTCAACGGGGTCTGTCCGCCAAACTGCACGATGACTCCGACGGGGGCGCCCGAAGCCGCCTCGTGCTCGTAAATAGCGAATACGTCTTCGAGCGTCAAGGGCTCGAAATAAAGACGGTCGCTGGTATCGTAATCGGTCGAGACAGTCTCGGGATTGCAGTTCACCATGATGGTCTCGTAACCGTCGTCGCGGAGAGCGAATGCGGCGTGACAGCAGCAATAATCGAATTCAATCCCCTGCCCGATCCGGTTCGGCCCGCTGCCGAGAATGATGACTTTTTTCTTTTTGGTCGGCGTCGCCTCGTCTTCTTCCTCGTAGGTCGAGTAGAGATAGGGAGTGAAGCTTTCGAATTCGGCGGCGCAAGTATCGACGCGTTTATAAACCGGCGACAGTTTGTTCTTCTTGCGCAGATGTCGGACCTTTTCCTGTGCGCCCTTGCCACTCAACCGCCAAACACCCGCGAGGCGGCCGTCGGAGAAGCCCATGCGCTTGGCATCGCGGAGCACTTCGGCGGGAATCGATTCCATCGGGTGCTTTTCCAACTCAAGCTGCATATCGTTAATTTCTTTGAGCTGATAAAGAAACCAGGGATCGATGGATGTCATCTTGGCCAGATTTTTTACGGTGTGCCCCTGGCGCAAGGCGTAGCGAATGTAAGACAGGCGCTCAGGATGCGGGGTGACCAAGCGCTGGGTGAGGATTTTGGGTTCGATTTTTTCAGATCCGACTCTCTTGCCCGTGTCCAGTGCGCGAACGCCTTTAAGCAACGCTTCTTTGAAGGTCCGCCCAATAGCCATCACTTCGCCGACGGATTTCATTTGCGGGCCAAGGCTTTCATCGGCTCCGGGAAACTTCTCGAACTGCCATTTTGGAATTTTGACTACGACATAGTCGAGGGTCGGCTCAAAACAGGCAGGAGTCTTGCGAGTGATGTCGTTTGTGATCTCGTCGAGCGAATAACCGATGGCCAGCTTGGCTGCGATCTTTGCGATGGGGAACCCGGTGGCTTTGGAGGCCAGAGCGGAAGAGCGCGAGACACGAGGGTTCATTTCAATCACGACCATCCTTCCTGTCGAAGGATGCACGGCGAACTGAATGTTCGAGCCGCCGGTCTCGACGCCGATTTCGCGGATCACTGCAATCGCCGCATCGCGCATCGCCTGGTACTCGCGGTCGGTGAGTGTCTGCGCCGGGGCGACAGTGATTGAATCTCCCGTGTGAACGCCCATCGGGTCAAAGTTCTCAATCGAGCAGATGATGATGACGTTGTCGCGCAGGTCGCGCATGACTTCGAGTTCGTATTCCTTCCAACCCAGAACGGACTCTTCGATCAGCGCTTCGTGCACCGGAGAGAAATCGAGGCCGCGCGCGAGAACATCGAGCAACTCTTCGCGGTTATAAGCAATGCCGCCGCCCGAGCCGCCCAGGGTGAAGCTGGGACGTACGATTACCGGGAAGCCGATCTTGCCAGCGAATTCCAGCCCGTCTTTCAGATTGTTCACCAGAGCAGATTTGGGGACATCAAGCCCGATGCGCTGCATCGCATCTTTGAAGTAGAGCCGGTCTTCGGCCTTCTTAATAGCGGCGATGTTGGCTCCGATTAGCTGAACGTTGTATTTGTCGAGCACGCCGCCATCAGAAAGTTCGACCGCAAGATTCAGCGCTGTCTGCCCGCCGACCGTGGGCAGAATGGCGAACCCGGCACCCGGAGAAAGCTCGCGCTCGACGCGGATGATTTCTTCCAGATACTCGCGCGTCAGCGGCTCAATATAGGTACGGTCAGCCGACTCGGGATCGGTCATGATAGTCGCCGGATTCGAGTTCGCCAGCACCACTTCAAAGCCCTCGGACTTAAGTGCCTTGCAAGCCTGCGTACCGGAGTAGTCGAACTCAGCGGACTGTCCGATGATGATCGGGCCGGAGCCGAGGATGAGGATTTTGGAGAGGTCAGTGCGTTTGGGCATTTA
>Ga0137403_10000782_pt1 | contig 40813 bp, 31 predicted proteins | sample CZOMad2_1_16fung_FD_122057 | JGI IMG/M metagenome (GOLD analysis project Ga0137403, IMG submission 122057) | Vadose zone soil fungal communities from Angelo Coast Range Reserve, California, USA - CZOMad2_1_16fungal (Hybrid Assembly) | ecosystem: Environmental > Terrestrial > Soil > Vadose zone...
CCAGGAACCATTGCGGAAGGTGTCGAGCTCGCCGCAGGTGTTGGGTGGACCTCCGGTCACGTAGTAATAAAGACTGCCGGAGTAGTTGAGCGTCTGGCTGAACCTCGCCGTACCGACCGCGGCGGCCAGGCCGGCCTGCGCCAAGAGGACGATCGCGAACAGACTGCTGGTGCTAAGCCATGTACCCTTCATTTTTCTTCTCCTTCTCGCGGGCGCTTTCCCCCCGCATTCGACATGGGAACCAAGATGGGCGCGGCACGCCTGGCCTGGACGCGGCGGCCCAAACGAGATCTACCGGTAATGCGCGATTCGGCGGGAAAAACCGTCAGGGGCGAGAAAGGTGGGGCGAGTCACTCCGCCTTGAGCGCCACCAGCGGGTCGACCCGGGTGGCGCGCTCGGCCGGCAGCCAGGTGGCGAGGAGGGCCACCAGGGCGAGGATCACGGGCACCGCGAGGAAGGTCAGCGGATCGGTGGCGCTGACCGCGAAGAGGAAGCGGGCGAGGAGGCGGCTGAGCGCGAAGGCGAGGAGCAGGCCGGATGCCACGCCGGCGTGGATGAGCGTCGATCCCTGCCCGACGACCATCCGGAGCACTTCGGCGCGGCGGGCGCCGAGCGCCATGCGGATGCCGATCTCGTGCGTGCGCTCCCCCACCGACCAGGCCATCACCCCGTAGAGCCCCACGGCGGAGAGCAGGAGGGCGAGCCCGGCGAAGAGGGCGAGGAGAGAGAGGGTGAAGCGGGTTCGCGCCGCCGAGCCGGCGAGCAGCGATTCGAGGGTCTCGATGCGCGCCACCGCCTGCTCGGGGTCCACCTGGCGGACGGCGGCACGCAGGGCGGTCGCCGCGGACCGGGTGGGATTGGCGGCAGGCGCCGTGCGCACCACCAGGTCGACGCTCGACCAGGGGGCCTGGGCGAAGGCGGTGTACATCTCCGGCCCGGCCTCGACGGCGAGCCCGGCGTGCTTGACGTCTCCCACCACGCCCACGACCTCGCACTCCAGGTCGTCGTAGCCGATCTTCACCCGTTTGCCGAGCGGGTCCTCCCCTGGGAAGTAGCGCTCCGCCATGGTGCGGTTGACGAGGAGGACCGGTGGCGCCCCGGCCCGGTCGCGGTCCGACAGGTCGCGGCCGGCGAGGAGCGGGATTCCCAGGGTCTGGAGGTAGCCGGTGCTCACCGTGCGCCAGTTGGCGGAGAGCCGCGTCCCCGGCGGCATCGGCGGCCGCCCGAGCACGACGAACGACAGCGTGTGGTGCGAGCTCCCGAGCGGCAGGGGGGAGACCGCCGCCGCCGCGCGCACCGTGGGATCGGCGCGCAGGTGATCGAGCACCGCGGCGAGGAAAGCGACCTGCTGCTCGGTCTTCGGGTACCGCGCGTCGGGCAGGCCGACGCGTCCGGCGACCAGCCCGGCGGGGCGGAAACCGGGGTCGACCTGCAGCAGCCGGGAGAAGCTCTTGAGCATCAGCCCGGCGCCGATGAGGAGCGCCGCGGCGAGGGTCAGCTCGAGGACCACGAGGAGGCTCCGGGTGCGGTGCCGGCCGGCGCCGCCGGAGGCGTTCCGGCCACCGTCCTTGAGCGCCTCGTGGAGCCGGCCGCGCCCGGCCTGGAGCGCCGGGACCAGGCTGATCGCGAGGCCGGTGAGAAGCGAGAGGGCAAGAGTGAAGACGAGGGCCATGCCGTCGACCCGGATCTGGCCGGCGCGCGGCAGGCCGGCGGGGATCGCGGCCACCGCGAGGTCGGTGCCCCAGAGCGCCAGGAGCACGCCCCCCAGGCCGCCGAGGAGGGCCAGGGGCAGGCCGTCGGCCAGCATCTCACCCATCAGGCGCCGGCGGCTGGCGCCGAGCGCCGTCCGGATGGCGACCTCGCGCTGCCGCGTCGCCGCCCGGGCGAGCAGGAGATTGGCGACGTTGGCACAGGCGATGAGGAGGACGAAGGAGACCGCGCCGAGGAGCATGAGGAGGGCCGGGCGGACGCTGCCGGTCACGGTGTCGTGGAGCGGCTTGACCTCGGCGGTGTAGCCGGCGTCCTCGGCCGGATGGAGGGCGGCGAGACGGGCGGCGATCGCCGCCATCTCCGCCTGGGCGCTCTCGCGGGTCGCGCCGGGAGCGAGGCGCCCCACGACGGCGAGGAAATGCGCGCCCCGGCTGTCCAGCTCGTCCTTGGTGAAGGCCATGGGGAGCCAGAGCGCGGTGTCCTCTTCCAAGGTGGCGAAGCCGGCGGGCATGACGCCGATCACCACCACCGGCAGGCCGTCGAGGCGCAGGCTGCGGCCGAGGATGCCCGGATCGCCGCCGAAGCGCCGTTGCCACAGGCCGTGGGAAAGGACGACGACCCCACTCCCCAACCGGTCCTCCTGGGCCGTAAAGGTGCGGCCGAACGCGGCGCGCGCCCCGAACAGGGGGAAGAGGGCGGGCGACACCCGCTCGGCGGGAAGGCGTTCCGGCTCGCCGCGGCCGGCGAGGACCACCAGCTGGCCGGTGTACGCCGCCATCGACTGGAAGGCATGGCTCTCCCGGCGCCAGTCGAGGAAGTCGGGAGCCGAGACCGTGTCACCGACGGCGTGGACCCGCCGGGTCTGGATCGCCATCAGCTCGGCGGGCCGCGCATAGGGGAGCGGCTTCAAGACCACCGCGTCGACGATGCTGAAGAGCGTCGTGTTGGCGCCGATGCCGAGCGCCAGGGTGAGCGCCGCGGCGAGTGTGAAGCCGGGGCTCTGGGCGAGCCGGCGGAAGGCGGTGCGGAGGTCGGCGAGCAAGTGCATGGTGGGTCCCTCGTTCCATCGATCCAGGAGCGAATCGGCTGGCAGCCTGGAGGGCAAGCCGCGTGCCACACGGTAAGTCACTGATTTCCAAGGAACCAGGGCCTAGGACCAGACTTGGGATGTCCGGCCCCGGGAAGGGCGCGTTCCAAAAGCGGACAGGTAGGGCATCCGCCGTCTCTCGGATGGGTCGCGCCATTCTGACACCACAGATAGCATCGTTGTACCCAAAAGCGGACGACTTCAGGAGAAGCGATCGTCTCTCCCCCCCAGAGAAGGCCGTCCCGGTCCCTGGCATAGGCCTTGCGCTTAGGGATCTCGTCCCCACCCACTTCGGGGCGGGACACGAAAGGAAACGAGAACCATCATGAACATCCAGCGCAACCTATGGATCGCCCTCACCGCCGGCTCGCTCGCCACCGCCGGCTTTGCCGCCGTCACGCCGCAGACCACCGCCGCTCCGCAGGCGCAGGCGGCGCCGAAGAGCGACGTCCCGGCCGCCCTCGCCAAGGAGGCCAAGGTCACTCTCGCCGACGCCCGTGCCACCGCCCTCGCCAAGGTACCCGGCGGCGTCGTGAAGTCCGAAGAGCTCGAGCGCGAGCACGGCAAGCTCATCTACTCCTTCGACATCCAGGTCCCGGGCAAGTCCGGGGTCGAGGAGGTCAACGTCAACGCCATCACCGGCAAGGTGGTGAACAAGAAGCACGAGAGCGCCAAGGCCGAGAGCCGCGAGAAGCGGATGGAGCGCAAGCCCTCCACTCCGCCCAAGCCGTAGCTCCCAGGCTCCAAATCCCCGCCCGGCCCTGGAACCAGGGCCGGGCTTCTTGTGCTCTTCGCTTTACCGCCCGACGACCAGCAGCACGAACGAGCCGGGGACCGGGGTCGGCCGCGGGTGCGGCTGCTCCGCCGTCGGCGCGGCGGGGGGATTGAACTTGGCGGTCGCGAGATAGACGCGGTGGGTCTTCTCGTCCAGCGCCATGGTGCGGGCACCGCGCTCGGTGGGCACGTTCTCGACCACCGTGAAGTTGCCCGCCGCATCCTCGGCGAGGACGGTCAGGGTGCCGGACCCGTTCGAGCTGAAACCGAGGCTCGTCCCGGGATCGAAGCCGTTGGCGTCCACTCCCTCGCCGATCGCCGGCGTGCCGACGATCTTGCCGGTCGCGAAGTCGACGACGGCGGCCATCTTGTTGCCGCAGCCGCTGAGCAGCCGGTGGGTCTTGCGGTCGATCGCCATGCCGGACGGCTCCTCGCCCGGCTTGAGCGGCCAGCGCTCGGCGACCGCGAGCTTCGTCGCGTCGATCGCCACCACCTCGCTCTTGTCCTCGATGTTGACGAAGACCCGGCCCTTCAGGTCGGTGGTCGCGAACTCAGGCTTGCCGCCAAGCGGGATGGTGCCGGCGACGGCGTTCGAGGTGGCGTCGAAGACCGTGGCGTTGCCCGAGCGGCCGTTGAAGGCGAAGACCCGCTTCGAGAACGGATCGTAGAGGATGGCGTCGGGGTTCTCCCCCGTCGATTTGACCGTGGCGAGCACCTTCAGGGTCTTGAGGTCGAAAACGGTGACCTCCGAGCTCTTGCCGTTGCTGATGAAGCCGCGGCCGAGATCGGGGGCCAGGGCGACGCCGTGCACCCCCGAGAGGTTGGGGATGTCCCCTACCACCTTGTCGCTGTCCAGGTCCAGCACCATCACGTGGGTCCCGCGCGTGACGTAGAGCCGCCGGCCGGCGGCGTCCGCCGCCAGGTAGTCCCAGCCCCCTTCGCCCCCCACCGGGAGACGCTTGATGACGTGATAGCCAGAGCCGGCGGCGGCCGCTCCGATCGCCTGTCCGGCGAGGGCGAGGCCTAGAGCTGTCGCGAGAATATTGATGGTGAGCCGTGCAGACCTGCGGTTCCTGTTCCTCATGTCGTCTCCTTGCGGCGGTCGTAGTCCGGGCGCATCCTATAAGAGACCGGCGGGTGAGGGAATCCGGGCACGAAGACTGCAGGCCCGGCGAATGCGCGGCGAGGAGGTGTTCTGTGAACCGTTCGAACCGATCCTCTGTCTCAAGGACCTGCACGGCGGGCTTCCTGCTCGTCTTTCTCCTCTCCGGCAGCGCCGGGCTCCCCTTGGCCGCCGAGGAGCCCGCCACTCCCGCGGCGCCCCCGTCGGACCAGCCGGCGCCGCTGAAGACCGAGGAGGGCCAGCCGGGCACCAGCTTCATGCAGCTCCTGCTCGCCGATTTCAAGGACACCGTCGGCGCGCCGCTCCACTGGCAGGGGCGGGAGTGGGGCCTCTTTTCTCTCTCGGTCGCGGGCGTCGCCGCCGTGTCCCTGGCCGACCGCCCGATCCGGGACTCCGAGCTGCACGACAACAACCGGTTCGCGAACACCGTCGCCGACAACATCGAGCCGCTCGGCAGCTATGCGGCCTTCGGAGTGCTCGGCGCCTTCTACCTCGGGGGGCTCGCCGGGCACGACGACCGGGCGAAAGCGGTAGCCGAGGACGGGTTGATCTCGATCCTGATCGCCGACGGCGTCGTCACCTCAGCTCTGAAATTCGTCGCCGGCCGCAGACGTCCGCGCGACACGGGCCGCACCTACGACTTCAACCCGTTTCACGGCGGCGCCTCGTTCCCTTCGGGGCACGCGACCCAGGCCTTCGCCGTCGCCTCGGTGATCGCCTACGAGTACGACTCCCCCTGGATCAAGGGAGCGGCCTACGGCTCCGCGGCCCTGGTCGGCTTCGCCCGCGTCCACCACCAGGCGCATTGGGTCTCGGACGTTGTGGCCGGCGGCCTGATCGGGACCGTCGTGGGACGGACGGTGGCGGCGCACAACCGCGCGCGGCGCTCCACCCACCATGTGGCTGTCGTGCCGCTCTCCGGACCGCACGGGGAGACCGGGCTCGGCGCGGTGGTCTCGTTCTAACCCCGCGCTTCCCATGTGTGATGGCGGAGAGCCACAGGCGGCAGGCGAAGGTGGGACTCTCCTTCGCCTGCCGACTCGCCGGGCCGTTCGACCTGGCGCCTAGTAGGGCGACCAGCCACCGTTGATGATGATGCAACCGGTCGTGGGAGTCGAGTTGAGGCAGTGACCATTGGAGATCGCCACCCCGGCGTTACAGACCACCGTCAGCCGGACGGTCAGCGAGAGAGGGCCCGCGGCGTAGGTATGGTGCACCCGGCCAAAGTCCACCGAGAAATCGTTGTAGGCATAATTGCCGTCGCCGAATTCCCAGTACAGGTAGGAAACCCCACCGGCACCACCGCAGCCGGTGAAAGGTTGCCCGGCTGGCGCCTTGTTCGGACTGAACTCACAGGCCGTCGGCGAGCCTGGGCTGTTCGTACAGTCACCCTGGAAGTTGGCGTTATAGGCGCTCGCCGCGCCTTCGCCAACGAGAGCAGCTGCCAAAACGACGATCGCCAAGAGAGCTTTCTTTCCGAGCATGGAATCTCCTTTCATGAGGACGGGGCGATGGCTTGAACGTCGCGGCCCCATCGTGCTCTACTCTTGAATGCGTGATTCCCTGGTTAGACTTGTCATGATGCAAGAAGATTGGATCGGTCCCTCCCCCTCCGTCACCCAGCTGCTCCAGAAGTGGAGCGACGGAGACCGCGAGGCGGCGATCGCGGTCCTGCCGCTGGTCTACGACGAGCTGCGCCGCATCGCGGCACGGCAGCTGCGCGGCGAGCGCGGCGGCCACACTCTCCAGGCGACCGCGGTCGTCCACGAGGCCTATTTGCGGCTCGGCGAGGACGGCGCCTTCGACTGACCGAGCCGTGAGCACTTCTACGCCTTCGCCGCCCACCTCATTCGGCGCGTCCTCGTCGACTACGCCCGCCGTCGCAACTGCGACAAGCGGGGCGGCCACCGGGAGCGGGTGACGCTCAGCGAGGCGGCCGACCTGGCGCTGGAGAAGGGCACCGACCTGGAGGCGCTCGACGACGCCTTGGCGGGCCTCCAGGCGCTCGATCCGCTCAAGGCGACGATCGTCGAGCTGCGCTTCTTCGCCGGCCTGACGAGCGAGGAGATCGCCGGCCAGCTCGGCGTCTCTCCGGAGACCGTCGGCCGTCACTGGCGCCGGGCGAAGACCTGGCTCTACGACCAGTTGCGGGAGCCGGGCGGAGCCGGAGGTTGAACGAGCCCTTTTCCGAGACGCTCCAGAACCGGCTGTTGCGCCGGCCCCTGCTCCTCGCCGAAGCCCTGGACTTAGCGGCGCAGATCGCGGCCGAGCTCGCCGCCGCCCACGAGCGCGGCGTCGTCCATGGTGCCCTGGAATCCGACAAGGTCAGGATCTGCCCCGTGGAGCAGGTCGAGGTGGTGGGTTGGGGCGGCGGCCACGGAGACCCGCAGGCCGACGTCCGGGCGCTCGGCGTGATCCTCGGCGAGATGCTCGCGGGAAGGGACGTGCCCCTCGCGGTCTCGCGGATCGTCGAGCGGGCGCTCGCCCAAGACCCGGCAGAGCGCTACTCCCGGATCGAGGAGATGCAGTCCGACCTGCAGGCGGCGGAGGCGAGCCTCCTCGCGGAGGAGCCTCCCACCCACGTCCGGGACGACGGCGGCCTGCCCGGCGCGGTCCCGTTCGTGCTCACTGGCCGCAGGATCTCCCACTTCCAGGTCGCAGAGCTCCTCGGCGGCGGCGGCATGGGAGTCGTCTACCGGGCGGAGGACGTCCGGCTCGGCCGTACCGTGGCGCTCAAGTTCCTCGCCCCGGAGCTCGGGCGGGATCCGATCGCCAAAGCGCGCTTCCTGACCGAGGCGCGGGCGGCCTCGGCCCTGGAGCACCCCAACCTCTGCACGGTCCATGACCTGGGAGAAACCGAGGACGGGCTGCTCTTCCTCGCCATGCCCCTGTACGAGGGAGAGAGCCTGGAGCGCCGGCTCGCCCGCGGCCCCTTGGCCCTCCAGGAAGCCCTCGATGTCGCGACCCAGACCGCGCGGGGGCTCGCCAATGCACACCAGAAGGGCATCGTCCATAGAGACGTCAAACCGGCGAACCTGTTCCTGACCGGCGACGGGGTGGTCAAGGTCCTCGACTTCGGGATCGCCAAGCTCTCAGGCAGGCCGGGACCGACCCGGGAGGGTTCTCTCCTCGGCACCCCTCACTACATGGCGCCGGAGCAGATGCGCGGCCAGGAGGTCGACGCCCGAGCCGACGTCTGGTCGCTGGGGATCGTCCTCTACCAGATGCTCGCCGGCCGGCCGCCGTTCGCCGGGGGGACCGGCGCGGCGGTGGTCCACGCCGTGCTCTACGAGGAGCCGGTGCCGCTGGCGCACCTCTGCCCCGAGGTGCCGCCGGAGGTCGAACGGATCGTCTCGCGCCTGCTCGAACGGAACCCGGAGCGGCGCCACGCGGATGCGGGTGAGGTCCTGGCCGACCTGCGCCGGGCCCAGGGCCTGGCCTCGGTGACGATTCCACCCGCACCCGTCGGCGGTCGGCGGCGATGGCGTGGCGGGTTGATCGCCCTAGGAGTCGCCCTGGTCGCGGCCACCGCCTGGAAAGGGCTCCTGGTCTGGCGCCAGGAGGCGGGCCCCCAACCGACGAGCTTTACCCGTTTGACCGACTACCAGGGCCGGGAGACCTTCCCCAGCCTCTCGCCGGACGGCACGTTCTTCGTCTACGCGAAAGCGGTGGGCGCCGACTACCACCTCTTCCTGCAGCGCGTGGCCGGCGGCAACCCCATCGACCTCACCCCTGATTCGCCGGGCGACAACTGGCAGCCGGCCTACTCTCCCGACGGCCAGCAGATCGCGTTCCGGTCCGAACGGGACGGCGGGGGCATCTTCCTCATGGGGGCGACCGGCGAATCGGTGAAGCGCCTGACCGACTTCGGCTTCAACCCCACCTGGTCGCCGGATGGCCGGGAGATCGCGATCGCGACCGAGAGTGTTTACAACCCTTGGAACCGGGTATCGAACAGTCAGATTTTTCGCCTCGAGCTGACACGAGGGACAAAGCGGCCTCTACCGGTGCCTGACGGCGTCCAACCCTCCTGGTCCCCCCACGGCTGGCGCATTGCCTATTGGGGGATCACCCAGGCGCGCCGGAGAGTCATTGCGACGATCGCCGCGGAGGGCGGCGCGCCGGTGCCGGTGGTCGAAGACTCCTTCCTGGACTGGAGCCCGGTCTGGTCCCCCGACGGCAGGTTCCTCTATTTCGCCAGCGACCGGGGCGGCAGCATGAATCTCTGGCGGATCGCCGTCGACGAGCGCTCGGGCAGGGCCAAAGGCGCTCCGCAGGCCCTCACCACGCCCTCCGAGTGGAGCGCCCTGCCGAGCTTCTCGCGGGATGGTCGGCGTCTCCTCTACAGCACCTACGACAATCGGAGCTTCGTCGAGCGGATCGCGTTCGATCCGGAGAAAGGGCAGACCACGGGCTCTCCCATCCCGGTCTTCCAAGGGGCGCGCTCCGTCGCCAGCTGCGAGCTCTCTCCGGATGGCCGGCGATTGGTCTTCTGGACCGGCTCCCCGCAGGAAGACCTGTTCCTCATCCGCCCGGACGGGAAAGCGCTGCTGCAGCTGACGAACGATCCCGCTCGCGACCGCATTCCTCATTGGTCGCCGGACGGCCGCCGGATTCTTTTCTATTCGAACCGCAGCGGGAAAAGCGAAGCATGGACGATCCGGCCCGACGGCAGCGGATTGACCCAGGTCACCTCTCTGCCGGCTCAGAACGTCTACAATCCTGCCTGGTCCCCGGACGGTACGCAGATCAGCTTCACCTATGGAGCCCGGGGAACGGCCATCCTGGATCTCTCGTACCCTCCATCCGCACTGCGCGTGCTTCCTGCGGTTGCAGGTGGACAGGTCCTCACGCGCGCAGTCTGGTCGGAAGACGGTCGCTTCCTCGCCGGTCAAATGCAGCGTCCGGATGAGTCGCCCGTGCCCGGAATCGTCTTGTGGCGACTGACGGACAACACCTACCGCCGCCTCACCCGGACCGGCGACGACCCGGAGTTCTTCCACTCCGAAACGCGAATCCTCTTCACGGAGCCCAATGCGGTCCGCCTCGTCACGATCGCCACCGGAGAGGTGCGAACCCTGCTCTCACCTCCTCTCAACTCCTGGTTCGTGCGCGCCAGCGTCGGGCCAGAGGACCGGTCGCTCTGCACGGTGCGGACCATCGACGAGGGCGACGTCTGGCTCCTGTCGCTCGGCGACTCCGCCGATCAGACCTGACGGCCTTCCACCTCTCTCAATAGCAAACGGGGTCAGAGTGGACAGAGTAGGGAGGGATACACTTCATCGTACACGTTTGGGAGAATAAAGTTCCCCCTACCACTCTCTGGGCCATCGGCTCGCCGAGCTGGCGGAGGGTTTCGCGCTTCAGGGTGAGGCGGGGCAGTGTCTGCTTTTTCACGGTGCTTTCCTTTCTACGGCTCGGAAATCGAGCCCTACTCAGGAATGCGCGATCGCGCGGCAAAACTCGTCAGGCTCGCCGCCGCCACGAACGGAACCGCCCGTGGAGCGCGACATAGACCGTCGGCACCGCGAAAAGGGTGACCAGGGTCGAGAGACCCAGCCCGCCGATGACCGCCAGGGCGAGCGGCTTCTGGAGCTCGGCCCCGGCGCCGAGGCCCAGGGCGAGCGGCAGGAGGCCGAAGAGGGTGCAGAGGGTGGTCATCAGGATGGGCCGCAGGCGCACCCGGGCGGCGCCGGCCACCGCCTCGGCGAACGGCATGTCGGCGGCGTGCAGGTGGTGGGCGTAGTCGAGCATCACGATGCCGTTCTTCACCACCAGGCCGACCAACAGAATGAGCCCCATGGCCGCCGAGACGTTGAGCTCGGTGCCGGTCAGCCAGAGGAGAAGGAAGGCGCCACCCAGGGAGAGCGGCGCGGCGCCTAAGATCAGGAGGGCGGGCAGGAAGGCGCGGAACTCGAAGACCATGATGAGGAAGACGAGCGAGGCGGCGATGCCGAAGACCATCAGCAGCTCGCGGAAGGCCTGGCGCTGCGACTCGTACTGGCCGCCGACCTCGAAGGAGTAGCCGACCGGCAGGCGCACCTTGGCCAGGCGCGCCCGGAGCTCCTGCACCGCGCTCCCCAGGTCGCGCCCCTCCAGGCGGGCGGTCAGGAGGGCCATCTGGCGCAGGTTTTCCCGCGCCAGGATGATCTCCCCCGCCGCCGGCACCGATCGGCCGAGCGTCGACAGCGGCACCAGCTTGCCGTCGGCGCCACGCACCGGGGTCGAGCCCAGGCGGGCCGGATCGAAACGCACCGCGTCCGGATAGCGGACGCGCACCGGCACCTGGCGGTCGAGCTGGCGGACGCTGGTCGGGCTCTCGCCCAGCCAGGCGGCGGCGAGCTGGGAGGAGACCTGGTCGACGGTCAGGCCGGCCCGCCCGGCGGCGACCGGATCGATCTGCCAGGTGACCTCGGGGCCGCCGCGCTGCACCCCCACCACGTCGACCACCCCCTTGACCCCGGCGAGGACCGGCTCGACCTGCTCCCCCAGCCGCGCCAGCTCGTCGGGGTCGTCGCCGAAGATCTTCACCTCGATCGGCGTCGGCGCCCCCTCGAGGTCGCCGATCATGTCCTGGAGGATCTGGACGAACTCGATGTCGACGTTGGGCAGGGCCTCGTGGACCTTGCCGCGCAGCGCCTCGATCACCTGTTCGGCGGTGCGTTTGCGTTGCCGCCGCGGCTTCAACCGCACCAGGATGTCCCCTCTGTTCTGCTGGGTGGCGAAGAGCCCCAGCTCGGAGCCGGTGCGGCGGGAGAAGCTCGCCACCTCGGGGGTGGCGGCGACCAGGGTCTCGGCCTTCCGGATCAGGCGATCGGTCTCTTCGAGCGCCGTGCCGGGCGGGGTCAGGTAGTCGATGACGAAGCCTCCCTCGTCCATCTCGGGGAGGAAGCCGGAGGGCATGGGCAGGTAGAGCAGCACGCCGAGAACGGCGAGGCCCAGGGCGCCCACGGCCGCTACCAGGGGCCGGCGCATCACCCCTCCCAGGGCCCGCGCGTAGACCGCCTCCAGCCGCTCCCCCCGCGGGCGCTTCGGCTCCGCGTGCTCCTCGCCCCTCTGTCCCCGATGCCGGTAGGCGAAGCGGGCGAGAAGCGGGATCAGCCAGAGGGCTAAGAAGAGCGAGATGAGGACGGCGACCGAGAGGGTGAGCGAGAGAGCGCGGAAGAACTGCCCGACCACCCCCGAGAGGAGCCCCAGGGGCACCAGGACGACGACCGTGGTGAGAGTCGAGCCGACGACCGGCGCCACCAGCTCGGCGGTCGCCTCCCACACCGCTTCCGGCGGCGCGCCGCCCTCCATCCGGCGGAAGATGTTCTCGACCACCACTACCGCGTCGTCGATCACCAGGCCGATGGCGACGGCCAGGCCCCCCATCGACATCAGGTTGATCGACTCGCCGAACAGGCGCATGAAGAGGAAGGTCGAGACCACGGTGAGCGGCAGGGTGATGGCGGAGACCACCGTCACCCGCCAGTCGCGCAGGAAGACGAGGAGGACGATCACCGCCAGGATGCCGCCGATTAGGATGGCGTCGCGGACGTTGGCGATGGCGGTGGCGACGAAGTCGGCGAGGTCGTAGACCTTGGAGAGGGTGAGGCCCGAGGGCAGGGTATGGGAGAGATCCTGGAGGACCTGGTCCACCCCCTGCTGGACGTCCAGGATGCTGGCGTCGACCTGCTGGGAGATGTTGACGATCGCGGCGTTCCGGCCGTTGCCGGTGACCAGGCTGGTGCGGTCCGGGGCGCCGGGGAAGACGGCGGCGACGTCGCCCACCCGGATGGTCGCTCCGTGCCGCACGGCGACCGGCGTCTCGGCGATCTGGGCCGGCGAGGTAAAGAGGTCGGAGGCGAGCACCAGGTGCTGCCGGCCGGCGGCGGTGAAGCGGCCCACCGGGGCGATCTGGTTGGCGGCGCGCAGGGCCTCGGCCACGTCGTGGACGGAAAGGCCGGCGGCGAGGAGCTTGCCGGGATCGGTCACCACCTCGATCTCCCGGCTGTCGGAGGCCATCACCTCCACCCGGCCAACCCCGGGCACCCGCGACACCGCCGGGCGGACGATGAAGAAGGCGTCGTCGCGCAGGTCGGCGTCGGGGAGGTTGCCGGTCAGGTTCAAGCTCAGGATGGGAAAGGAGGCGGCGGTCAGCCGCTCGACCGTCAGGTCGACGTCGGCTGGCATCTCCGGCCGCGCCTCGGCGACCCGGTTCTGCAGCTGCTGGAGGGCCTCGGTCATGTCCGTCGAGGGGGCGAACTGGGCCGAAATCTCGGTCGAGCCGCGGAAGGTCCGCGAGCGCACCCGGCGGATGCCGGGCACCTCCATCGCCGCCTGTTCCAGGGGGCGGGTGACGGCGAGCAGCATGGAGCGCGCCGGCAGGATGCCGCTGTGGCCGATCACCAGGATGCGGGGGAACTGGAGCGGCGGATAGATGCTGCTCGGCAGCGTCGGCAGGAGAAGGGCGCCGGCGGCGGCGACGAGCACCGTCAGGACGATGACGGCGCGCCCGTGGTGCTCGGCGAGCCGCAGCGGCTTCACGGCTTCTCCTCGGTGGCCCCGGCGGCGGGAGCGGCCGGGGCGGCCGGCGCCGCGACGATGGCGGCGCCGTCGGGCAGGCCGTTCTGCCCCTGGACGACGACCCGCTGGTCGGCGGTCAGGCCGAGGAGGATCTCCACCTCGTCGCGGTTCTCGACCCCGATCCGCACCGCCACCCGGTGGGCTTTGTTCTGGGCGTCGACGGTATAGAGGAAGCTCTCCGCCCCCTCCTGGACGACCGCGGCCTTGGGGGCGACGACGGCGTTCGCGTGCTCCTCGCCGGAGATCTCGACCTCGACCGGGGTGCCGGCCGGCAGGTCGGTGGTGCGGGCGAAGGCGAGACGAACGGTGGCCGACCCGGTCGCCGGATCGACTGCGGCGGGCCGCGCGATCACCGCCGCCTCATAGGCGGCGCCGCCCGGTCCCAGCACCTGCGCCGCGTTGCCGACGGCGATTCCGGCGAGCTGGTCCAGGGGGACCGGCGCCTCGATCTGGAGTCGGGCGGGGTCGAGGAGGCGGAGGATGGGATCGCCCCCCGGCTCGGCCAGGTCGCCCGGGTTGTGGTTCCGTTCGGCGACGACGCCGTCGAAGGGCGCCCGTACGGTGCCCCGCCCGGCGAGGTTTCCGGCGGCGGCGCGGGCGCTCTGCGACTCGGCGAGGCTGGCCTCGGACTCGGTCAGCTCGCGCCGCGCGTCCTCGACCTCCTTCTTGGCCGCGATGCCGCGCCCGAAGAGCCCGGTCAGGCGCTCGAAGTTGGCCCGCGCCTGGGTGAGGTGAGCCTGGGCGCGTTCCACGTCGGAGCGGCGGGCGGCGGCATCGGCCTGGAGCGAGGGGATGTCGAAACGCACCAGGAGGTCGCCCCGGCGCACCCGCTCCCCCACTCCCTTGGGCATCGCGGCGATGCGCGCCGACTGCGGAGCGGTGACCACCAGCTCGGCCCCGGTCGCCGGCTTGACCACCCCGGTCGCCCGGACCACCCGGTGGATCGGCCCCCGGCGCGCCGGCGCCAGGGTGACCGGCACCGGCGCCGTGGTCTCGACCTGTTCGCTGGGGGTGCCGCCGCAGGCGGCGAGGGCGAGCGAGAGGGCGAAGAGAAGGGCGGCGGCGCCCCTCACCTTTGCGACCGCAAGGGGTGTTCGTAGAGACGTCCCCAGCCGCCGTCCGGAGCCTCCCCGGAACCACCTCCGTCGGGGCGTCTCCGCAGGCCTCGGACGCCTGAGATCTCGGCGGCGTTGGAGACGCCCCGACGGCGCGGTAACGGCAAGGATTTCGATAGCGCCTGGGGCGTCTCTACGAATATCCACCTCGGTGGCAAAGTTAGCGCCTATAGGGGCCGGGGGTGAGGGCCACACCGCCGCATGGAGGATTCTCATGGCAGCGGCGCCCCCATGGCGCTTTCAAGGTCGGCCAGGGCGTTCTGGTAGTCGGCCCCCGCCTGGATGGCCTTCAAGCGCAGGTCGCGCGTCGACTGGAAAGCCTGGAGCAGGGCCGGCAGGCCGGTCTGTCCCGAGCGGTAGGAGTCCTCGGCCATGCGTTCGACCTCCTCGGCCTGCGGCAGGATCTGATCGCGGTAGCGCAGCACCGTCTGGCGCTGGGCGGCGGCGGCGGACGCGGCGCCATAGACCGCCCCAGCGATCTCCTCTGCTCGCGCCCGGCGCTCCGCCTCGAGTTGGGCCAGGGTCCGTTCCTCGACCGTGACCGCGGCGCCTCGGTGGGTGAAGATGGGGATGGCGACGGTCAGCGAGGCCCGCCAGCCCCAGTCGAAGTCGGGCGGCGAGCGGTGGGTGACGCTCCCCGAGACGGTGGGATTGGGGACGTTGTCGGCGCGGGCGAGAGCGACCTTGGCCCGCTGCTCGGCGATGCCGCGGTCCAACAGCGCGATCTCGGTGCTCGCCCCGACCGCCGTCCGGGCCAGCCCGGCCAGCCCCTCCGGGGTGACGCCATCCGCGAGGCCCCCCTCCCAGAGGTCGCCGCGCACCGCGAGGGGCGCCGCGGGAGGCCGGGCGAGCAGGGTATTCAGGTCGGCGCGGGCGGAGGCCAGGGCGCCCAGGGCGCTCTCCCGGTCGTTGTCGGCCTGGGCGGCGGCGAGCTCGGCCTGGACGACGTCCAGCCGGGCCACGTCGCCGGCGTTGAAACGATCGCGCGCCGCGTCCCGGGTGCGCTCGGCGAGGTGCAGCACGGCCTCCGCCTCGGCGCGCCGGCGCTCGGCGGCGGCCAGGGCGTAGAAGGCGCGCCGCACCCGGCTCCGGGTAAGGGCGATGGCGCGCGCCACCTCGGCCTCACCGCTCGCCACCTGGGCCTGTGCGAGCTCGATCCGCCGCCGCCGCTTGCCGGCAACCTCGATCTCCTGGGCGAGGGTCGCGGCGTCGCGCGGCGTCTCCTTGGTCTCCTCCAGGGTGAGCTGCGGGTTGAGGCGCTGGCGGGCGACGTCGATCCCCGCCCGCGCCACCTCCGGCCGCAACCGGGCGGCGGCGATGCCGGGGTTGGCGGCCAAGGCGAGATCCAGGGCCTGGGCGAGGGTGAGCGGGGCGGGGTCTGCTGGGAGTGCCGGAGGCGCCGGTTGGGCGAGAGCCGCGGCAGCCAGGATGGTGCAACCGAGGAGCGCTCCGGCGAGGGTGGGGCGGAGCGAGCGGCACATGGAGAGGGATTCTATGCTACGGCCGTGCCCACCCGCACCACCGCCCCCGCCCGTCCCGGGATCTCCGCCATGTAGACGTCACGGGCGACCGCCTTGTCCCGCCACTCGGCCGCAAACTGGGCGGCGGTGATCGTCTCGATCCCTATCTGCCGGTGGCGGGCGAGGAGGTCGCGGAAGAGCTGGCGATAAGCGAGACCCTCGGTCTCGGCGTGGACGGTCAGGACCTCGGTCTCCCCCGGCCGGTAGCGCTCGACCAGGCGGTCCACATAGGTCTCCGGGGTGATGCCGTCCCGCCCCAGCTCCTCGTCCAGGGTGGGGAGGGTAGTGGGGATCTCGATCGTCTGGAGCACCCGGCCGCGGATGCGCGGGTAGAACGGAGGGGCGACGCCGCGCGACACCGACAGGTAGTCGAAGCCGCGGGCCTCCAGGGCGAGGAAGGCGTCGTCGGTCATGAACCAGGCCGGGGCGGCGAAGCCCCGGGGGCGGCTGCCGAAGATCTCGGCGAAGGCCGCCATGCCGCGATCGAGGGTCGCCGCGACCGCCTGGGGCTTCATGCGATGGAGGCGGTCCTGCCAGGTGACGTGGTCCCAGGCATGGAGACCCACCTCGTGCCCGGCGTCCCGGGCGCTCTGCAGCACCCCGGCGCACCGCCGGCCGATCCGCGGCGCGGGCAGGAGGGTGCCGTAGAGCGCCGTCTTCCAGCCGTACATCTTGGCGGCGTTGGTGCGCACCATCTTCTGGAGAAACCCCGGCTTGGTGAAGATGCGGAAGATCGCCCGCCCGGAGCGGTCGGGCCCGACGCTCCAGTAGAAGCTCGCGCGCACGCCGAATTCGGCGAGATCGGCGAGCATCGCCGGAATGCCGTCCTGGGTGCCCCGGTAGGTGTCGACGTCGATCTTGAGGACGACGCGGGTGGTGGCCATGGCGGGGGGATCTTAGCAGGCAGGGATCTGCCGCGCCGCGGCCGCTTCCCTGTATACTCCCTACCGATACCGCCGGCTCCCCGCCGTTCGCGTTCCTTGACTCCTGGACGTGGCCGAGCGATCCAGGCACAACCTCTGCGCTGCCAGGCACGACGCCTGCGCTAGCAGACTCAACACCTGCGCTACCAGGCACAGCGCCCGCGCCGGCAGGCACAACGCCTGCGCTGCTGGGCACAGCCACGACGCTCCCAGGCACAGCCACTGCGCTGCCAGACCCAGCCGTCGCGCTGCCAGCCGAGACGGCCGGATACCAAGATTCACCGCCGATCTCCCGTCACGCCACGACATTTGGGTAACTTGAACGGCGGCGTCCCCTGCTTCGGTTGCCGTACGGCTCCCCCACCTTCCATGGGCCGGACTCTACCGCCGAGAGCCCAGCTGGGCGACTCGCACGCCGGTTCGCAATCCCGGATTGGCTCAGCGATCCCGTAGAACCCTGCTCCACCTGCCGAAGGGAGACTTCCATGCTGGGTCCAGGCTTCGGGGCCAGCCCACCTCAGTCTCCATTACAATCCTGCCTCAATGTCCACGAGCGGGTCCGCGCTGGCGAACTGCAGCCCCTCGACCTGGGCCTGAGCGATGAGCCCTGCTAGACTCCCCCCATGGCGGCGGGACCCACCCCACGTCACATCTTCGAGGAATACCTGCGGCTCGAGCGCCAGACCGAGGACCGCCACGAGTTCCATGACGGTCTCATCGTGCCCATCCTCGCCGCGACCCGTGCGCACAGCCAGATCGTCGCAAACGTCACGACCTCCCTGCGCACCCGTTTCCGCGGCACCCCCTGCCGGGTCTACGACCAGGGGCTCCGGGTTTGGGTGCCCGCGCAGCGGCGTGCTTTCTACCCGGACGTCGTCGCCCTCTGCGGCGAGCACTCCTTTCTCGATGCCCAGCGAGATACTCTCCTCAATCCCGCGCTCCTCATCGAGGTGTTGTCCGACTCGACGCAGGATTTCGATCACGGCGCGAAGTTCTACTCCTACCGAAGCATCCCCAGCTTCAGCGAGTACCTGCTGATCTCGCAGCACGAACGCTTCGTCGAACGGTATCTCAAGGACCCGGAGCGACCGGCGCAGTGGCTGTTCCAGGAGTTTCGGGCCGACACCGAGCTCATCGAGCTCCAGTCCGTGCCGCACACCTTGCGTTTTGATGAGATCTACGAAGACGTAGAGCTCACCGGCGCCTGAGGCTGTCGCTCGCGCGAAGCTGGATTCATCCAGCGCAGCTCATAGCCCGGAGATTTATCTCCGGGCGGAGGTCCGCGCCCGGAGGACCGTCGCCCCTTCGGGGCTTTGTTTTCTTTTGTTTGCGCCAATCCCTCCCCCCCTACGGCAACTTCGGCGTCAGCCCCGAGTCCTTCTGGAACCAGTCGATCGTCCTCTTCAACCCCTCGTCGAGCGAGGTCTTGGGATCGACGCCGAGGATGGTCCGCATGCGGGTGATGTCGGGGTAGCGGCGCGGGATGTCCTCGTAGCTCTCGCCGTAGATCTCCTGCTGGCGCACGTAGCGGATCTTCGAGCCGGTGCCGGGGAGGACACGGATCATCGCTTCCGCGAGCTCCAGGATCGTCGTCTCCTTGTCGTTGCCGATGTTGAAGATCCCACCCACCGCGCCGTCCACCAGGCCGGCCGCGGCGAGCGCCGCCACCGAGTCGTCGACGTAGGTGAAGGCGCGCGTCTGCTTGCCGTCGCCGATCACCGTCAGGTCCTCGCCGCGGAGGAGCTGCCCCATGAAGATCGTGATCACCCGGCCGACGTCGATTTTGTCGAGCCGCGGCCCGTAGGCGTTGAAGAAGCGGACGATGACGACCGGCAGGCCGAGTTTGCCGTAGGCGAAGCAGAAGTGCTCCCCCACCGCCTTCGAGGTCGAGTAGCACCAGCGGTCGATCTGGGTCGAGCCCAGGAGCCGGTCGCCATCCTCGCGGAACGGGGTGTCCTTCGACTTGCCGTAGACCTCCGAGGTCGACGAGAAGACCAGCTTCTTGTCGTAGCGGTGGCAGAGCTTCAGGAGGTTCTGGGTGCCGTTGACGTTGACGTTCAGGACGTGGAGCGGGTCCTCCACGTAGTGCTCGACCCCCACCACCGCCGCCAGGTGGTAGACCAGGTCCGACTTGGCGACCAGGCTCTCCATCAGGTCCTGATCGAAGATCGAGCCCTTGATGTAGCGGAACTTCGGGTTGTCGATGTTGTGGCGGACTTTCAGGTCGGGCGCGGTGTCGAGCCCGGTGACCTCGTGGCCGGCCGAGAGCAGCCGGTCGCCCAGGTGCGAACCGAGAAAACCACCCCCTCCGGTGATCAGTACTTTCATTTCAGGTCCTCGCAGAATCTGCTTGGGCATCGAGCCCGACGGCCTCGTCGACCCGGTACCAGCGATCGGCGGCGGCGATGTAGGTGTGTCCAGAAGCTTGGCGCACGGTCCCCGGCACCGGCCGCTCCGCGCCTTCCGGCAGCGGCTCGGCCGGCTCCCCGGCATGGACGAAAACGCGGTGTCCGGCCGGAGCGCCGGCGGCCAGCGGAAGATCAAAAAAAGCACCCGGCCAGGGCGGCGCCACAGCGCGCACCAGGTTGTCGACCCGCGCCGCTGGCCACGACCAGTCGATCCGCCCGTCCTCCGGGCGCCGCCTCCCGACCTTGCTCGCCCGCGACTCGTCCTGGCGCAGGCGCGGCGCGGTGCCGGAGGCGACGAGCGGCAGGGTCTCGCGGAGCAGCTCGACCCCGGCCGTTTCGATCTTATGGTAGAGGCTGAGCGCGGTGTCGCGCGGCGCGATGGGGATGGCGCGCTGGGCCACGACGTCGCCCGCGTCGGCCCGCTTCACCATGTGGTGGAGAGTGACTCCGGTCTCCGTCTCGCCGTTCACCAGCACCCAGTTGAGCGGCGCCCGCCCGCGGTAGGCGGGGAGGAGCGAGGGGTGGAGGTTCAGGGCCGCGAGGCGGGCGGTGTCGAGCACCGCGTCGGGCAGCAGGTGGCGGTAGAAGACCGAGAGCACGAGGTCCGGCGCCAGCTGGCGGGCCAGCTCGACGATCCCCTCGGGTCCCAGCTCCTCGTCGTAAAAGAGCGGCAGGCCGTGCGCCAGGGCGGCCTCGGCCGGAGTTCGGTACCAGCGGTTCTCCGCCGGATCGTCGCGATGGGTGACCACCCCCACCACCTCGTCCCCCTGGGACCGCCGCTCGACGAGGAGCTCGACCGTGCGGTAGCTGATCTGGCTGTAGCCGAAGAAGAGGATCCTCACGGCGCCTCCTCCTCTGCCTGGGCACCGAGATTGATCGTCTCGGCGACGACGCTCCGCGGCCGCTGCCGGACCTCGACGAAGATGCGACCCACGTACTCGCCCAGAATCCCCAGGGCGAAGAAGTTCGCCCCGACGAGGAGGAAGAGGAGGGCGAAGAGGGTGAAGAGCCCCTGGGCCTCGGGGCCGTAGAGCAGCCGGCGGATGCCGAGGAAAACGCCGAAGCCGATCGACAGCAGCGAGACGACGCTGCCGGTCAGGGTGGCGAAACGCAGCGGGGCTGAGGTGAAGCCGGTGATGAGGTCGGCCTGGAGCTTGAAGAGCTTCCAGAGCGAGTACTTGGATTCCCCCGCGGCGCGGTCGGCGTGCCCCACCGGCACCTCGGCGATGCGGCGGGCGAACTGCACGGCGAGCGCCGGGATGAAGGGCGAGCGCTCCTGGCAGAGGCGCATCGAATCGACCACCGGCCGCGAGTAGGCGCGGAGCATGCAGCCGTAGTCCTTGAACTCGACCCCTTTGAGAATCCACCGCATCATCCGATTGATCTGGCGCGAGGCGAAGCGCCGGAACGGCGTGTCCTTCCGCGCCGCGCGCCAGCCGCCGACGACGTCGAACCCCTCCTCCGCCTTGGCGAGGAGCTTCGGGATGTCCTCCGGCAGGTTCTGGAGGTCGGCGTCGAGCGTCACCACGGTCTTCCCGCGCGAGGCGTCGAAGCCCGCCATCACCGCCGCGTGCTGGCCGTAGTTGCGGTTGAAGGAGATCACCTTCACCCGCCGGTCACGGGCGGCCAGGTCGCGCAGCAGGGCGAGCGAGCTGTCGGCGCTGCCGTCGTCGACGAGGATCGCCTCGACGACGCCGCCGCCCTGGCGATCGATCGCGTCCATCACCGGCGCCAGGCGCTGGTAGAGGGCGGGAAGATTCGCTTCCTCGTTGAAAACCGGAATGACGATCGACAGCCGTGGCGGCGCACCCGGCCGCCTGAGCTCCGCGGGTCGTTCCATGGCCTCAGGCCGCGGCACGCTCCACCACCTCCCTGACCGCGGCGACGACGTCCATCGCGTCGTCGTCCGTCATGGAGGGGAAGAGCGGCAGCGAAACGATGCGCGCGCAGACCTCCTCGGCGACCGGGAAGGCGCCGGGGCGGTAGCCGTAGCGCTCGCGGTAGTAGGCATGGAGGTGGACCGCCTCGAAGTGCAGGCCGGTGCCGATCCCCAGGCTCTTCAGGCGGTCCATGAATTCCGCCCGGTCGGGAGCGAGGACGGTGAACAGATGCCAGGGGTGGACGTGCGGGTAGGCCGCCGCGCCGGGCAGCCCGAGGCCGCCGACCGCGGCCAGCTCCCGGCCGTAGAGGGCCGCGATCTCCGCCCGCCGGGCGTTGAAGCGCGGGAGCTTCCGGAGCTGGTGGATGCCGATCGCCGACTGGAGGTCGGTCAGGTTGTACTTGAAGCCGGGGAGGACCACGTCGTAGGTGGCGGGCGCCTTCTCGGTCGCCGAGTAGGCCTTCCAGGCGTCGCGACGCACCCCGTGGAAACGCCAGAGCTTGATCCGGTCGGCAAGCTCCGCCGAGTCGGTCGTCACCATGCCCCCCTCCCCCGTCGTCATGTTTTTGATCGGGTGGAAGGAGAAGCAGGCCGCGGTGGTGCCGTTCTGGGAGCAGGCGCCGATCGGCCGTCCTTGATACGACGCCCCGGCGGCGTGGGCGGCGTCCTCGAGGATCTGCACGTCCTCACGGCCGGCTTTCGCCAGCACGGCGCGGAAGGCGTCCAGGTCGGCAGGCTGGCCGGCGAAGTGGACGGGAACGACCGCCCGGGTGCGCGGAGTGAGGGCGGCGGCCAGGGCTTCGGGGTCCAAATTCCAGGTCGAGCGGTCGACGTCGGCGAAGATCGGGGTGGCCCCGGCGGCGATCACCATGTTCGAGGTGGCGGGCCAGGTGAGGGCGGGGACGATGACCTCGTCCCCCTCCTTCAGGTCCATGGCGAGGAAGCAGACATGGAGGGCGCCGGTACAGGAGGAAAAGGCGAGAGCATGGGCCGCGCCATGGGTGGCGGCGAACTCCTGCTCGAATTGGGCGGTCAAAGGTCCGGTCGTGATCCAGCCCGACTTCATGCAGCGGACGACCTCGGCGATCTCTTCTTCGCCGATCTCCGGACGGGAGAACGGGAGGATGGGGTTTCTGGGCAGCATAGGGTCGGGAGTAGATCATCTCTCCGGGGTGGGTTGCAAGGAAGGGGCTGGCTGGCTGGCCGCAGGCTCCCTGGGAGCGCCGGCGTCCTCGCCGGCTCTTGCCGTCCTCGCTATCCGGCCGGCGGGACGCCGGCGCTCCCAGGGACCCCCACCCGCCCCGGGTAGGAGGAGAAGGGGGCAGCCGTCGAAAGAATGGTATCGCGCCTCCTATCGCGTCCCTCCCCCCTGGGCGGGAGGTGGGTTGGATCAGGGGGGAGGCCAGGAGGGGGGCGTTTCGCGCGGTACGGAAGCCTCCCATCGCCCGACCAGAGGGATGATCCGGTAGGAGGCTATCGAGGTGGGCGCGGCCCCGCCCGGAGATGAATCTCCGGGCTATGGGCTGCGCCGGATGAATCCGGCTTCCACCGTGCCTTACAATCCTCCTTCAAATGCCGAACATGGTGGAGTCATCTAAGGTATAGGACAACTAGCGCGGCCGCGACCCCGGCCCAGATCTTTGCCGCGGCCTCTTGGCTCATCTTGCAGTCAGCCAAGTCGGCAGGGTTCTCTCTGCGCACCCTGTGGATCTCGAGGAAAAAGAATACTGGCGGTATTGTGAGCCACGCAACAATCACCAGCTTCTTCCAGTCGTGAGGGGTGAGACTGATGAAGGAGGCAAGCGCAGCGAGCGCACCTAATGCACCGGAGATGTGGGACGTCTTTAAGTGCTTAAGCGGGTTGGACATGCAGCCTCCATGGCTGGTGGACGGGGTGGCGGTGGCGGAGGGTGGGTATGGGCATCCCCTCCATAGGAGCTAACTTACTCGACGGGAGCGGGATTTGGAATGGCTGGAGGAGCGGGTGGGGGTCCCTGGGAGCGCTGGCGTCTCGCCGGCCGGATAGAGACGAATGGCAAGAGCCGGCGAGGACGCCGGCGCTCCCAGGGAGATACCACGCCGGTAAGTTAGCGCCTATGGGACCCCACTTGCCCTCCCGCCCCATTCCTGCTATCTTCCACCCATCGGGAGGATCGCCCTCCCGCCCCAACAAACGGGACCGGCCCGAGCACCAACTCGAACCGGCCCCTGACTCCGCAAGAGGAATACACTCATGCGAAGCTCCCGTGATGGTAGCAGCACACCCGTCTCTCCCCTCGACAACGCCTTCTCCCCCTCCTACCTGGCCCTCCTCCGCGACCGCGACGACGTCCTGACCGCAGCAGAGGCCGAGCTCGCCGGTCCCTGGAAAATCGAGCCCGTTCCGGGACGGCCGGGCGCGGTCGCCATCCTCCGGCTGTGGGAGGATCTCGCCATCGGCGATCCGCCGGTCGCCATCCTCTGGCATCTCGAAACCGCGCGGCTCCTCTCCGTGCTCCTGCCGGTCATCGACCGCGAGCCGCTCTTCCATCTGGAGGAGCAGGCGAGCGCCGAGGGCTACCCGCTGGTCGCCGGGTACGGGGAGCAGGGGCCGCAGGCGGCTGGCTGGTTCGACCGGTACGAGCCGCGGTGGGCCGAGGGGCTCCACCTGCTGGAGGCGGTCGTACGGTCGCCGTGGGCGCTCGCCACCCTGCTCGAAGCCGCCGGGCCGGGCGCCGAGGAGCAGGTCGGTAGAATCCGCGCGCGGCGGCAGGCGGGGTAAGGTCCGATCGGGGCCGGGCAGGCACGGGGGCTCGGCCCCTACCTGCCCGGCCTCGCGGTCATCGCCGGAACAGCCGCGGATGAAGCAGAGGGCGGTGCCCAGATTTGGCGCCCCCGTCCTGGCCTCCCCCCTGATCCAACCGCCCCCTCCCAGGGGGGAGGGACGCGAGTGCGAGGCGTTCGTGGTTCATGGAGCGACGGCTTCCCGGCCGCCTTGCACGGGCGGAGGCAGCTCTCTGTGGTCTGGGATGACTACTATGGAGACGCTTCACTCTCCGGAGAGACGCTGGAAACGCACGCAGTGACGAAGAAGAGGATGGCGGCTTGCAGAAGTGCTTTCAAGGTCGCTCGCCTCTCCTCGGCAGCCCCTCCTCGATCCCTGAAAACGCCTCGAATTCGAATTCAAGCGCCTCGAATTCGAACTCGAGCCACTGGAATTACAACTCAAGTCGCTCGAATTGCAATTCGAGTCGCTCGAATTCGAATTCCAGCCCCAATAATTCGAATTCCAGCCCTCCGAATTACAATTCGAGCCACTTGAATTACAATTTGAGCCGCTCGAATTCGAATTCAGGGCTCCAGAATTGAAATTCGAGCCGCTCGAATTCGAATTCGGAGCGAAAAATTGTAATTCCCAGCCCGTGAAATCGGAATCAAGGCGTAAGAGGACAACCGCCCCGCTACCCGCCGTTCCCCGGGGGAGAGCCGCGCTAGAGGTTGTCGATGTTCCCCGCCACCGCCACGAGGGTCTGGATGTCGCCGTAATCGTCCTCGAGGGCACCCTTGAGCGGCTGTGGGAGGACCCACTGGGTGGAGCCCATGCCGCTCCTGGTCTTCTTGGTATGCTGGGAGTGAGCCCGGAACCCCAGCAGGCCCAGGACGATGGAGCAGCGGTAGCAGCACGGCTTGGCGGTGCAGGCCACGGTCTTGGACCGCGCGGCTCTGATGGCGCCCAGGCTGCCCAGGGTCTCCAGAGCGTCGTTCAAGGCGTTCATCTCGGCGTGACCGGCTCCTGACGAGCCGTTGAAGGCGCGACGGCCGATCCGCAGAACCACCGCGGTGGTCGAGCCGCCGCCCTTGGTCTCCGAGCTGAGCCCGGCGCCGAAATCATCGAAACCGCCGGTGAGGACGCTCTTGCGGGCGACGACCCGAACCCGTTTCACCCGCGACGACCTCCTCGGTGCGGCCTCCGCCTCGGGCTCTTCCTCCCGCTTCCGCTTTTCCTTGCGCTTGCGTTCCGCCATCTGGACAGGGTAGGGCAGGAGCAGCGGGCGCAGGGTCGAGCGCGGCGCGGCTCCGGCGGCCTGGGGAGAGGGTGCAAGCGGCCGCGCCGATGGCGCCGAGGGGAGAGGAGCCCGGGACGCTGGAGCGGCGATCCGGGGCGGGACGGGCGCGGGCGCCGGGGTCGGGAGCTTTGCCTGGAGCGGACCGGCGAGGGCGAGCGCCCGGCGGACGTGGGGTGCCACCGGACGCTCGGGCACCCGGGGGGGCGGCAACGAAGGGGCCGGCGGTTTCGGCGGCATGGGCGGCTTCGGCGGCATGGGCTTTTGCAGAGAATAGCCCTTTACGACCGCGGATGAAACTTATCATAGAGACTCTTCAACCGCTGCTGGTGGATGTGGGTGTAGATCTGCGTCGTCGAGATGTTGGCGTGGCCGAGCATCATCTGGACCGAGCGCAGGTCGGCGCCGTGCTCCAGGAGGTGGGTGGCGAAGCTGTGGCGCAGGACGTGGGGGGAGAGGCCGCGGACCCCGGCGGCGATCCCGTAGGCGCGCAGGTTCTTCCAGAAGCCCTGGCGGGTCATCGGGTCGCCCTGGTGGTTGACGAAGACCGCCTCGTGGCGGTTGGCGAGCCCCGGCCGCACCTCCCGGAGATAGCGGCCGAGCCAGGCCTCCGCCTGCTCCCCCACCGGCACCACCCGCTCTTTCGATCCCTTGCCGAAGGCGATCAGGAAGCCCACGTCGAGGCGGAGCTGCGGCAGGGTCAGGCCGGTGAGCTCGCTCACCCGCAGCCCCGTGGCATAGAGCAGCTCCAGCATGGCGCGGTCGCGCAGGCCGCGCGGGGTCGCCGTGTCGGGGGCGGCGAGGAGGGCCTCGACCTGGCTCTCGGTGAGCACCTTGGGGAGCGCCTGGAAGAGCTTGGGAGAGAGGAGGTTGACCGTCGGGTTGTCGGCCCGCTCGCCGCTCTCGACCAGGTGCTCGTAGAAGCCGCGATAGGCGGAGAGGGCGCGGCCGATGGAACGCGGGTTCAGGCCCTCCCGGCGCAGCTCGCGCAGGTGGGCGGCCAGGGTCGCGGCGTCGGCGGTCAGCAGGTCGGGGCCGGTGGTATTGGCGGCATTGGCGGTATTGGCGAGCTTCGGCCGCTCGAGGGCACGGGCCAGCCGTTCGAGGTCGCGGCGGTAGGCCTCGGTGCTGTTGAAGGACAGCCCCCGCTCGACGGAGAGGCCCTCCAGGTAGCGCGCCAGCACCCGTTTCCAGGGCGGCTCGGGCTTGCTCGGCCCGGCGGGCTGGGCAGGTTTGGCAGGCTTGGCCACCCGGCGAGCCTAGGCGGCGTGGACCGTGGCGCCCGAGCGGCGGCAGATCTCCAGGATCTCCTCCTCCTCGAGGATCTTGGGCGCTGCCTTGGCGCGCTGGAAGATCTCGCGCACCAACTCAGGGCCCGGCTCGATGCCGCGCTCCTTCAACCAGTAGATGACGTTCGACTCGCCGCTCATCGGCCCCACCTCGATGACCTGGTGGCTGCCGACGAGGCTCGCCGGGACCGAGGAGTAGACGCGGTCGGCCAGCCAGTCGTCGCCCCGCGTCCGCGCCTTGATGATCGCCGCGGCGTGCACCCCGGTACCGGTGCGGAAGGCGTCCTTGCCGATCACCGGGTAGTTGTCGGGGAGCGGCACCCCGGTCTTCTCGGCGACGAAGATGCAGTACTCGCGCAGGCGCCTCAAGTCGCGGTCGATCCAGCCGAGGAGCTGCATGTTGATGAGCAGCAGGTCGATGGCGCAGTTGCCCACCCGTTCGCCGATCCCCAGGGCGGTGCCGTGCAGGCGGTCGGCCCCGGCGGCGGCCGCGGCCAGGGCGTTCATCACCGCGAGCCCGCGGTCGCGGTGGCCATGCCAATCGACCTTGACGTCCTCCCCCGTCGCGTCCACCACCTCACGGACGAAGCGGATGAGGTTCGCGACCCCCTGCGGGGTGGCGTGCCCCACCGTGTCGGCGACGCAGATCCGCCGCGCCCCGGCCTCGACCGCCGTGGTGTAAAGCCGGCGCAAATCCTCCGGTTTGGCCCGGGTGGTGTCCTCGGTGACGAACATCACCGGCATGCCGTGCGCCACGGCGAAAGCGACCGCGTCCTCGGAGAGGCGCAGCATGCGGTCGAGCCCCCAGCTCTCGGCGTACTGCCGGATGGGCGAGGAGCCGATGAAGCAGGAGACCTCGATCGGCATTCCCACCCGCTCCGCGATGTCGATGACCGGCTGGATGTCGGCGCGGACGGTGCGCGCGGCGCAGTTCGGCGCCAGCGGCAGGTGCTGCTCGACGATCTCCCGCGCCAGGCGCTCGACGTCGCTCGCCACGTGCGGCCCCGCCCCGGGGAGGCCGAGGTCGGCCGACTCGATCCCCAGATCGACGATCATGTGCAGGATGCGCAGCTTGTCCTCGATCCCCGGCGACACCACGGAGGGCGACTGGAGGCCGTCGCGCAGGGTCTCGTCGTCGAGCTCCACCCGCCCGCGGGCGGGCAGGAGGTCCGGGCCGCCGGCGCGGTTCCAGTCGTAGATCAGATCGGTCTCTTTGAGCTGCTGCATGGTGTCCCTGCCTTCGAGCGATACCGCTCCATTATAAGCCCCCCGGTAGAGGCTTCCTCGCTGAAATGATGGAGTGACGGAAGTTACGGCCCGTCAGCGCGCCGCGAGCGCGCCGGCCACCGAGCGCGCCAGGAGGTCGCCGACCTGCGAGGTGGTGAGCGAGCCGCCCACGTCGACCGTCGCCTGGCCGTCGCGCAGGCTCTGCGTCACCGCCTGCTCGACCGCCTGGGCGGCCGTGTCGTGCCCCAGGGTCTCGAGCAGCAGCGCCACCGAGAGCACGGCCCCCACCGGGTTGGCCTGGCCGGTGCCGGCATACTTGGGGGCGGAGCCGTGGACCGGCTCGAACATCGAGGTGCGGCCGGGGTGGAGGTTGGCCGAGCCGGCGATCCCCAGCCCGCCCTGGAGAGCGGCGCCGAGGTCGGTCACGATGTCGCCGAACATGTTGTTGGTGACGATGACCTCGAAGCTCTCCGGCTTCTTGACCATCTGCATGGTCAGGGCGTCGACGAACAGGTGGCGGGCGTTGATTCCCGGATATTCTTTCGCCATCTCCCAGAAGCAGCGCTGCCAGAGGTCGTGGGCGAAGCGCATGACGTTCGACTTGTCGCTCATGCAGACGTCCGTCTTGCCGTGCGCCACGGCCCACTCGAAGGCGGCGCGGAGGATGCGTTCCACCCCCTTCCGGGTATGGATCTCCTCCTGGATCGCGATCTCGTCCGCCGTCCCCTTCTTGAAGTTGCCGCCGCAGCCCACGTACGCTCCCTCGGTGTTCTCGCGGAAGACGACGAAGTCGACGTCCTTCTCCCCCTTCCCCTTGAGCGGGCAGAGGTGCGGGGCGTAGAGCTTGACCGGCCGGAAGTTGATGTAGAGGTCCAGGCCGAAGCGGATGCCCAAGAGGATGTCGGCGGCGTGCTTCATGTCCGGCACCCGCGGATCGCCGAAGGCGCCGATGAAGATGCCCGAGTAGTTGTCGCGGAAGTCCTCCAGAGAGCCCTGGGGCATGGTCTCGCCGGTTTCGAGATACCGGTCGGCGTCCCAGGGGAAGTGGACGAGCTCCAAGGGGAGGCTGTAGTGCTCGGCGGCGGCTTCGAGGACCTTGACCGCCTCGACGGTCACGTCCTTGCCGATACCGTCTCCGGGGATGATGGCGATGCGCTGGGGACGTCGGTCCCGGGGGTCGATCGGGTTCATGGCGGGGAATGTTACCCCAGGTAGGCTTCGAGCTCGACTTCGACCAGGATGGCGGGGTCGATGAGCGCCTTGACCTCGACCATGGTGTTGGTCGGGGGGTGGGCGGCGAAGACCTCGCCGTGGGCGCGGCCGTACTCCTGCCAGCGGGAGATGTCGGTGACGAACATGCGGACGCGGACGACGTGCGCGGCGCTCCCCCCGAGCTCGGCCAGGGCGCCGAGGGCGATCTCCAGGCAGCGCCGGGTCTGGGCATAGGCATCCCCCGGGGCGACGACCTGGCCGTCCGCCATCGGGGTGGTGCCGCTGACGTGGACGTGGGGGCCGGCCTTGACCGCCCGGCAGTAGCCGACCTTCCCCTCCCAGGGGGAGCCGCTCCAGACGCGTTCGAAGCTCATGGTCCTCTCCTCGGTAGGGGAAGAGTTCTACGGCGCGCAGGGGCGCAGCGGTCCGGAGCCGGAGGCGACGCAGCAGGCCTCCTCCTCCCGCTCCGGGAGGGTCTGGAGGGCGGGCAGGGGCGGGATCGTCACCTCGCCCCCCTCGGGCAGCCGGACGCGGGCGGCGCTGCGGCTGGCGGCGGCCTGGGGCAGGGTGGGGGCGACCTGCATCTTGGGCACGAAGCCGAGCTCGAAGACGAAGGGGATCTCCGGGCAGAGCCAGGTGGAGTGGAGCGCCGGCCACTGGGCTCCATGGGTCAGGGGCAGAAGGCGCTCGAGCAGGCCGCCCTCGGCGATCTCGGCGCGCAGCGGCCAGACGGCGACCCGGGGGTGCTGGGCCTTGACCCGGTGGAGCACCCCGTCCTCCACGGCATAGCCGCGCGGCCGCTCCACGATGTAGTCGACGGTCTGCTCCCAGTTGCCGAGCTTCGGTCCCTGGCCGACGGTCGGGCTGTCCTGCCAGGCCCGGACCGTGAGGCTCTCCCCCTTCTCCACCCGCCACCGCCACTCGCCGTCGCCCGGATCGCGCGACGGCCGGGGGAACAGGAAGCGGGCGCTGGCGGCGGGCTGCTGGGAGATCAGGCGCACCCCGGGGACCAGCCAGAGCGGCATGAGCATCCGGTGGAAGAGGACCGCCGGGATGCCGTCGCCGTCCAGCACGTAGAGCCGCAGATTGCACTGGGGATAGGAGAGCCGCAGGCGCGGCAGGCTCTGCAGGTGGAGCCCCTCCTGGTGGAAGAGGACGGCCGAGGCGAAGACGTGGTCCTCTCCCTGGAAGGGGTGGAGCTGGTAGCGCAGCGGGGCGGGCGGCGACGGCAGAGCCGCGGCCGGCAGGGCCCAGTTGAGGTAGAGGCAGTCCCGTACCACGCTCTGGAGCATCATCGTAACTTCCAAATCCCCCAAGGCCCACCCGACCGCAAGCAGGCAGGAGAACCATAGCGTGGGGGGGTGGGAGGTGGCAAGGCGCGGGAGGAATCCCAGCCAGGCGGCTCAACCCCTCGCCCTCAAACCGCTGCTATCTTCGGCAAGGACTTTGTGCTATAAAGTAACCATGAACACGAACCGACGCGCCATCGCCGCCCTGGAGCTGCTGCTCCTCTCCCCCGCCGCCCTCTTCATGGCGGCGCTCGTCGTGCGCCACCTCCAGCCGCTGCAGTCCGAACCGGCGCACACCGCGCAGCGGATCGTCCTGTGGTACGCGGCACGGCAGTGGACCCTCTGGGTGTTGCTCATCGCTCTGCCGCTCGCCGTCCTGGTCACCGGCGGCGCCGCGCTCCTGCGTGGCTGGAACGCGGACGCTGCACTGCGGCAAGCCATGCGACACCCGCTCGTCGCGGTCCGCAGACATGCGGCGACACTCTTCGTCGCCGCGGCGACCTTGACCGCCGGAGGGGTCCTGGCGGTTGTTGCCGTGCACATGCTGATGAACTGACGGCTCACGGCCACGGTAGGAGGCCCCTTTTTTTAGCTCGGTGGCCCGACTCTTGCTCAAGAAACCGGCAGGAGGTCCGTATGCTGGCAGACAAAGACGCGATTGCAACCGTGGCCGTCAAAGACCTCGGGGCGGCGAGGCGGTTCTACGAGGACAAGCTCGGCCTGAAGTCGATTCTCTCCGAAGGTCCTACCACGATCACGTACCAGAGCGGCGGCTCGTCGCTCCTCGTCTATGCGTCCCAATTCGCGGGGACGAACCAGGCCACGTCCGTCACCTGGAGCGTCGGCGGCGCGTTCGACGACATCGTGCAGTCCCTACGGTCGAAGGGAGTGTCCTTCGAGCACTACGACCTACCGAACGTCACGCGCGAGGGGGACGTCTATCGCAACGGCGACTTGAAGCTCGCCTGGTTCAAGGATCCGGACGGCAACATCCACCATCTGATCAGCATCTAGCCGCCGACCTCTTCCCTCTCAGGCCGGAGAAAGGCGGCCGTTGACGTGCCTTCGCAAGTGGACTAGGCTTGCAAACTCACAGAGGGGAAAAGACACAGCGACACCCCCGCGGTGGCGAGGTTGGTTTGGACGAGCGAGCTTGCATTTGGCGTCGCCCCGGGGGATATTTGTGACCATGTCGCGCATTACCCTTGCCCAGCGTCCCGAGGGCGTACGGCTGACCGTGCAGAAGCTGCTGGAAAAGGTACGCTCCGGGAGCATCCGTATTCCTCCCTTCCAGCGCCCCATGATCTGGGGCCAGAATGATCACCAACTCCTCCTCGACAGTGTCCTCCGCGGGTTTCCCGCCGGTGTGTTTCTATTCTGGCGGCGCCCGGCCCGGGCATCGAGGGTCGCGCTCGGTCCGTGGTCCGCGGAAGTGGAGGCGAGCCCACAGGCATGGTGGGTGGTCGATGGGCAGCAACGCATCACCTCTCTGACCGGAACGCTTCTGCATCCTGATCCACTCCAGCCGGCAAGCCCATTCGCGTTCTACTACGACCTCGCGCGTGAGGAGTTCGTGCATGCAACGCCGGCAAGCACAGAGCGCCCTGAGTGGGTGCCCGTAAATCGTCTCGTCGATGCTGCCGACCTGGGCATCTGGTTGGCGCAATCTGGCCTGGACTTGACGCGACAACGTCAGGCACATGAGGTCGCCCGCAGGCTGCGCGAGTATGAAATCGTCGGGTACCTCGTCGACAGCACCGAAGAGCGTGCGCTGCGGGCAATTTTCGACCGCGCAAACACCTCAGGCAAGCGCATGACGCGCAAGGACGTATTCCAAGCTCTCCATGCAGGGCTGGATGGGGAGAAGCCCGCAACCTTCGCCACGCTCGCGACAGAGCTTGACAATGCTGTAGGATTCGGCATCGTATCGGATCCGTGGCTCCACAAGGCGGCTCTCGCCATCCGAGGCATTGATGCGACGCAGTCGCTGAAAGGGGAGCTCCGGGAGCCGGGTGCGCTGAAGGACACTTTCACCGAGCTTCTGCCCGTGCTCCGCAAGGCGATCGAGCTCCTGCGCGGAGTCGCGGAGATCCCTCACTTTGAAGTGTTGCCCTATGGCCTGCCTCTTGCCGTTCTCGCCCGATTCTATCATTTGTTTCCCTTGCCGAAAGAGCGGTCCGAGTTGTTGCTCTCCAGGTGGATCTGGCGCGGCGCCGTCAGTCAGGTCCATCGGGGAGAAAGCGTGCCCTACGTGAGAAAAAACTACCGCGCGCTTGTGGTCGGCGACGAGGAGGGCTCCGTACAACGGCTCTTGTCACTTGTGCCCTCAGCGCCACCCGCCTCGCGCAACGACCTGGGTTTGAGTCCCTATCGTCCGGCAACCGCCGCGACAAAGGTCGAGCTGGCGGCTCTCGCGGCCTTGCGGCCACAGCGATTGGGGCGGGCCGACCCGCTCGAGACCGAGCTGGCCGTCGACATCAATGAGCTATTCGGCATCGTAAGGCCTAGCAAATTGCCGCATTGGACACCAGGAATTAGCGGCACGCCGGTGGCACGGACCGTCGCCGCGCGCTTGCTGCATCCTCCCCGCGAATCCGAGGACGTGAGTTGGGCAGAAATTTTGATTTCGGCAGCGGACGATGCCCTCGAATCCCACGGCTTCGACGGCGACGCAAGGCGTGCGCTGCGCGCCGGCGATCAGGAAACGGCGCTCGCGGCGCGCGCCCTTCGCGTGCAGCACATCGTCGCGGAGTTCATGGCGCAACGAGCGCATTGGGAGGAGAACGACCGGCCTTCGCTGGAGTATCTCACGGTCGATTCTACGCCGCCATGACAGCGTACAGTGGCCAGGCTTTCGTCGTCCTATTGCACAATGAGCCGGTTGCACACCTTCGCGTCCGCGAAGACGGCTCGTCTGAGCTCAGGTTCCGTGACTCCTATGTACAAGCAACGCCGCGCCCAGTTCTAAGCCAGAAGTTCGAAGACTGGAACTTGTCCAAGATCCGCCGCTTCAAATCCTTGCCTTCCTTCTTTCAGCATCTTCTGCCGGAGGGTGCGCTTCGAAAGTACATCTTGAGGGCGGAACACCTCGCAGACTCCGACGTCGAGTTGCTTCGCCGACTCGGTCGTGATCTTCCTGGAGCAGTGGCAGTTGTTCCGGAAGATGCCGAAGACGATGACGTGCCCGGTCAGATCGTGGACGAGCCACCAGCGCCGCCTGCCGCGTCGAAAGAGAGACTTCGCTTCTCGTTGGCGGGAGTGCAGCTCAAGTTCTCCGCTGAACGGGAAGGGCGTGTTACGGTTCCCGCCCGTGGCCGCTCCGGCAGGTGGATTGTCAAGTTGCCCGATCGGATTCACCCGCGCCTTCCAGAGCTTGAGCACAGCATGATGCGCTGGGCCGCGGCAACTGGATTTGAGGTACCCGAGACAGACGTGATCTCCGGCAGCGACCTTGAGGAAATGCCACCTCAGCTCGAGTGGAGTGAAGCCAATGCCTACGTCTGCCGACGATTCGACCGTACTGAAGAAGGCCTGCCCATACACATTGAGGACTTTGCGCAGGTCTTCGGGGCTCCCTTAACTCATGAGGCCAAGTACGACAGCTATGGATACCTGGCCATCGCTCGAGCGTTGTCTGCGATCGCTGGGCGCGATGAGATGCTCTTGTTCTTGCGGCGCCTCGTTTTCGACATCCTCTGTGGGAATGGCGACAGCCACGTGAAGAACTGGAGTCTGATCTACTACGACCGAGTCCGCGCCCGGCTGGCACCTGCCTACGACATCGTGCCGACAGTCCTCTTCCCACGCTACGACCAAGCGCTTGCACTCGACTTCGTCGGCGTTACGCACTTTACTGCGATTACCCGTGATCGGTTTCGGCAGCTCGCCAAGAAGCTCGACATGCCCCCGCAAGCTATTCTCGCGATCGTCGACGAAACGATCGAACGAGCCCAAGATACGTTTGGAACCTCGGCACGGGCGCTCACCGCGGAAGAACGTGCTCAGATGGAGGCGCACTGGCGGCAGGTTCCCCTCCTTCGAGGCCATTGACTCCGTTCATATGCTCATGAAACTGACGGCCACGGCGGCGGCGGTCCCGCCTCTGCTTCCCTCTTCAGTCCCTCCAACCAGTTCTGATGCTCCTCGTGCATGTGTTGGGGACGAAAGAGCTTGTGCAGCCGGCAGAGCCAGCCGTTCTGGTTCTCCTCGGTCAGCACCCAGCACCCATCGTCCACCGGCCGGAGGAGCCAGGCATGGCAAACCCAGGTTCCCAGGCCGCTGCCGTTCCAGGCCAGGCGCTTTCCGGGGACGAACTCAAGGACCTCGGAAACCAGGTTGAGACCGAACGTCTTCCAGTGGAAGCGCGTATTCGGCCCCAGGTCGGGGCCCGGCTCGTCGATCAGGCGCACGTCGTGGGCGTTCGAATAGTAGCCCGGCCAGCGGAGAGCGCGGATGAGGTGAGCCCACACCTGCTCGGGGGTCGCGTTGATCTGGATCTCATTGCGCACGTGGACCTTGACTTTGTCGGTCTGGAACTCCGAAGGCCAGTCGATCTCGTCCCTGCTTTCGGTCGTCGGCATGTCACGTAACCTCCTGGAGGTGGGTAAAAGCCCTGTCGGGTAGTAGACGACCGTAGAGTAACTCTTCTCCTTCGGCCCGGAAGGCCGGCCGCCGACCACTCGCGCCCTGCAGCCGGTCACCCAGACCCTGCCGCCGACCGCCGGCGCCTTGCAGCCGATGACCCACACCCTGCTCGCCGGTCCCCCGCGCCCAGCAGCCGGTGACACACACTCTGCTCGCCGGTCTCCGGCGCCTTGCAGCCGGTCCCCAGCGCCCTGCAGCCGGTGACCCACACCCTGCCCGCCGGTCGCCGGCGCCTTGCATCCGATCCCCCACACCCTGCTCGCCGGTCCTCGACGGCATGCCGCCGGTCACCGCGCGCAGGGCGCGGGAGACCCGTTGCGCGGCTTCCCGACCCCGCCGCGAGCCTCCTGCCGCACCCTCCAAAATTCCTGGACGCAAAGTGTCGACTCCTCCGCTCGAAGATCTGTATGCTACCGCAGAAGGCGATTCGGCGAAACACTGCGCCAAAGTGTACGAGGGGCGAAGAGCGGCACGGAGGAGGGGGTATGCAGATCGCGAAGGTCGTGAAGGTCCGCTATTGGGGAAAAACCGCGCCGCGGCTCGAACAGGCCGCGGTGGCCGAGCGGGTGGCGGCGACGGAGATCCTGTGGCGGGTGGTGCAGCTCTACTTCAGCGTGTATCCAGTGAGTCCTACTGTAGCAAAATGTAGCGGAGGGCCCACGGAGGGGTCAACTTGTCCCCTCGCAGGGCCCACGGCCGCTCCCCCCTCTTCTCCTCCCCCCTCGTCTCCTCCTGCACCCCCTCTGACTCCCCCCTCTATATCTCCCCCCGCACTGAGTGCCGCGGCGTCCGGGAACGCCCCGGCACCGGCCGCCGGCGAACGCCTCGCCTCCGGGCTCGGCGAACACGGCCCCGCCTGTAACGCCCGGCCCTCTCCCCTCGCCCATATATCCCGACGGCAGGGGAAAGGAGCTCCGATGGGGGACCCATGGGCCTGAGTGCCAACATCACCGCCAAGCTCGACGCCGGGACGCTGGTCCAGACGCTGCTCAGAGACCTCGGCGGGCCGCTCGCCAGCCTGGGGGCGATCACTCCGCCGGCCAACGGGGCGGCGATCGGCGGCGCCACCTCGGGCACGGCGCAGATCCATTCCTCGGGAGTCGGCGCGGCGGTCTCCCAGGTGACCCAGTTGGTCGAGCCGCTCCTCGCCTCGCTGCCCGGGGTGGACAGCGTGCTCGGGCCGCTCAGCACGGCCCTGGAGCTGGTCGACAGGATCGGCACCGGCGACCTCGCCGGGCAGGTCCAGGCCCTCGTCGACCGGCTCTCCCAGGAGCTCTCGGGCTCGCACGACGGCGGCTTCGTCGCCATCCTCCTGCGCCTGGGCGACGTGCTCTCGACCGCTCCCGAGGGCCGGGTGCTCCTCGACCTGCTCCAGAGCCTGCTCCGTGCCGGCGGCGGAAACCTGCCGGCCGGCACCCTCTCCTTCCCCAACGTCCTGCCGGCGATCGACGGCACGGTCAAGGTGATCGGCGGGCTCATGGCCCTGGAGTCGGTCCTCTCCGAGGCCGACCGGCTGACCGGGCTCATGGCGCAGCAGTTCGACCCGGCGACCGTGCAGCCGGCGGTCGCCGCCGCCCTCGCCGCCTTCGGCGACGGTCCCACCGCGCTCGCCGACTTCCTCGCCCACCTGGACCCCGCCCAGCCGGCGGAGGTCGACGCCGCGGTGACCGCGCTCGGCGCCGCGGCGGCGCGGCTGGGCGAGCTGCGCGACCTGCTGTCGACCGCCATGGGGTTCGGCGAGGCCACCCTGGTCTATCTCGACGTCGACCAGGTGCAGACCGAGCTGACGACCGCCGCGTCCATGGTGCGCACCGCCGACGTCGACCCCATCCAGCGGTCGGCGCAGTCGGTCGCCGACCTCCTCACCCCGCTCCTCCATTTAGACCTCTCCGGCCTCCCCTCCTTCGACCTCCCCGGCCTCCTCGCCGCCCTGGAGGGAAAAGTCGAGGGCTTCGCGGCGCAGATCCGCGCCTTCGACACCGCCGCCCTCGCCGCCCCGCTCGCCCAGGGGCTGGGCGCGGTGACCGGCGCCATCCACAGCCTGGCCGACGTCCTGGCGCGGGTGACCGCGACGATCCGGAGCGCTCTCGAATCGGTGCGCCAGGCGGTGGCGGCGCTCCCCTTCGACACCATCGCCAACGCCATCCGCGACGTCCTCCAGCCGGTCACCGCCGTGCTCGACGCCATCCGCCAGCTGATCGCCGGGATCGAGACCGCTCTCCACACCGCGGTCGACGCCACCACCCAGGCCTTGACCGCGGTCGAGCACCTGGTCGACCAGTTCAAGACCGAGGTCGAGGCGCTCTTCGGCCAGGCCAAGGTGGTCGTCGAGCAGGTCCACATCGACCAGGTGGTGGACCAGGTGACGAATCTGATCAAGGCCTTCGACGACGTGCTCGCCAAGGCCCAGATGCAGCCCTACTTCGACACCGCGATCGCCGCCGTGGGCACCGCCGCGGACGTCATCTCCGCCGTCCCCTTCGCCCTCCTCCCCGACTCGATGAAGGCGGACGTCGAGACCGCCGTGCAGCCGATCCGCGACGCCGATGCGGGAGCGGTGCAGGTCGAGATCGAGCAGCTGCTGGAGATCACCGACGGCAAGTTCGCCCTGCGCCCGGAGATCGAAAAGGCGATCGCGGACGTCCAGGCGAGCTATGACGCGCTGATCACCGCGGTCAAGGCGCACAGCCCGCACGCCCTGGTCGCCCAGATCGACGTCAAGCTGGCGGAAGTGGCGGCGAAGATCCACGACCTCTCTCCCCAGCTCACCCTGCAGCCGGTGCAGGATGCGATCGACCACGTCAAGGCGACGATCGCCGGCTTCGATCTCCGCAAGGAGCTGAAACCGGTCGACGACGCTTTCGCCAAGATCCTGCAGGCGCTCGACCGCTTCTCGCCCGATCAGCTGATCGCTCCGCTCGACGAGAAGGTGAAGCAGGCGCGCGACAAGGTGGTGACGACGATCCACCTCGACCAGTGGGGACCGGCGATCGATTCGGTGGTCGCCCAGGCCAACGGCCTCCTCGCCCGCTTCGACCCCACCCAGCTCGCGCCCAAGCTCCAATCGGCGCTCGCCGAGGCGACCGACCTCCTCGACCGCTTCCCCGACGTCAGCCTGCTGGGCGGCTTCGGCAATCTCGCGGCGCTCCTCCTCTCAGGGAGCGGCCTGCGGGTCTACCCCTGGACCTTCGGGGTGGTGACCGGCTGGCTTGGCGCCGGCGGCGGGACGACCGACCTCCTCGCCCGCTCGGGCCGCATCGCCGACGCCGTGTCGCGCACCAAGGACGCGGTGGCGGCGGTCGATCTTACGGCGCTCGCGCTCCAGCTCGGCGCCAAGATCCAGGCCGTCCAGGCGGCGATGGCCGGCAACGCGGCGCTCGCCGCCGGCTCGCCGGAACGGCTGCGTCTGGAGGCGGCGACCGGCGGCCTCGACGCCAACGCCGCCCTCGCCCCGCTCGCCGGCAACCGCGACCGCTACCTGGCCGCGCTCACCCGCTCGGCCTCGCTGGGCGAGACCCTGCGGCGGATCGGCCTCTCGGAGGTCGACGCCACGATCGTTCGCCTGCGCGCCGCCTTCGCCCCCCTGCACGTGATCAACGATTTCCTCCGCGACGTGGCCCGCCGGCTCGGCTTCCCCGGCCTGGAGCAGGGGCTGGTGCCGGCGCTCAAGAACCTCCTCGCCGTCGCCACCCCGGAGCGCTTGACCGGCATCGTCATGCCCATTTTCATCGCTCTGCGCGACCGGGTCGACGCCCTCCTCCAGGCGGTGGTGACGCCCATCCAGGCCGCCATCGCCGAGCTCAACCACCTGGTCGCGGAGATCGATCTCGGGCCGCTGCGGCAGTCGGTCGACGCCGTCTTCCAGGAGATCCGGGCGCAGATCGAGAGCCTGCAACCGAGCCGCCTCCTCGCCCAGCCGCTCGCCTCCTTCGACGCGCTCAAGCTGGAAGTGGCGGGGTTCGATCCGCTGAAAGACCTCCTGGCGATCGTCAACGCCCTGCGCGACACGATCGAGCGCATCCTGGGGAAACTGAAGGCCGAGGAGATCCTCGCCTCGCCGCTCGCCATCTACGACCACATCCTGGCCGAGCTATCGAAGCTCGACATCGATCCGCTCCTGACCCCGGTGCTCGACCAACTCGACGCCATCGCCGCCCAGGTGGACACCGGCCTGACCGGCACCGTCGCCGCCTTCCGCCGGCTCCAGGACTCGCTGCCGAGTGGGGATGGCGGCGCGGCGGGCGCTCTCGCCGGGGCGGCCGGCGACCTCGCGGGGAGCGTCTCGGTGAGCGTCGGGTTCTAGGGAGGGGCGATGCCGGGAGTCCTCACCCACAAGTCGATCATGCTCCTGGCGCGGGAGCGCATCCGGCTGTGGCGCGACCAACTGGCCGAGCGGATCACCGGATCGCGCGCCACCGATCTCGAGCACCGGCTCTATTTCCTCGCCAGCAAGGCGTACGAGATGATGACCGGGCCGCCGGTCCCCTCGGTCGACATCCCGGGATTTCCCCAGCACCCCTTCTCCGGGGTCAACAAGTTCGCCGTCATGGGCTCGATGGGGCCGGACTTCCCCGCCTTCTCGGCGATGCTCGCGCCGGGGCAGGGCTGGGTGTTCGACACCGTCCACAAGGGCTCGCCGGACGAGAACCGCGAGCTCGTCGTCGCCCGGACCACCGATTTCATCTTCGCCTTCTATCCCCGCGCCATCGACGCGCTCCACGAGGCCGACCGCGCCGGCAGCCTGGGAGACGGCGGGTTCCAGCGCGGGGTCAAGGCGATGCAGGGCTATGTTTTGGGCCACCTCTGTCACATCGCCGGGGACGCCATCTCCCACCCTTACGTCAACGACGTCGAGTGGCACCAGGGGACCGGCCTCCACCGCAAGTTCTCGCATGCCGGCGGCGAAGGATCGATCGAGGCCGAGGTGGCGCGCCAGGTGCTCCTGCGCCGCAGCACCCGCGAGGGGCAGACCTGGGAGGCCTGGTGGCCGACGGTCGACGAGGTGCCGGAGGCGTTCTATGCCGCCTACGCCGGCGCCCTCGAATTCACCTACCAGGTGGGGACGCGCCCGCCGGCCAACGTTTTCGGCGAGTTCCTCGCCCGCTTCGAGGACCTGGCGCCGACCACCGTCGATGCCGGCTTCGTCCGCGACGGCTATCACCTCTACCGGAACGGCATTCTGGGCTACGGCTACGGGCACGGGCTCTGGGGCTGGACCGGCGTCCTCCTCTGGCTCGGCATCCCGCTGGTGGCGCTCTTCCCCGTCGCCGCCGCCCTGCCGCGGACCGCGGCGATGTTCCGGCCGGGCTCCCTCCCCGGCGCCGCCTGGGTGGATTTCTTGAACCTGACCTTGAGCCTCGCCGCCCCCTTCGTTCTCGGCTATGCCGCCTGGCTCGTCTCGCTCACCCATCTGGGGATCGAGGGCCGGGCTTTCCTGGGGGCCTTCTCGGCGGGGATCAACGCCGTCCTCGCCATCCTCTTCTTCGTCGACCAGGGGACCGGGTTTCTCGTCCCCTGGCTGCGCCTGCTCTTCCTCCTCGTCCCGACGATCGCCGCCGCCACCTTCGCCGCCTTCGGCGTCGCCGACCTGGCACGGCCCGGAAGGCGGGCGCGCGGCGGGGCGATGCTGGTCTTCAGCCTGCCCGCGATCTACCTCCTGGTGGCGCTCCTCCTCTACGCCGTCTTCTTCCTCTTCGAACGGGACCTCCTGGGCGACGGCACGACGCGCACCGTCTACCTGGTCGTCGTCACCGTCCTCCTGGCGGCCCTCCTCTTCGTCGGCGTCGTCCTGGGGCTCGCCCGCTTCGTCCGCGACGTGCGGGTCCCCGAGGTCCCCGCGGGCTTCCCGGCCGAGGAGCGCCACTTCGTCCGCCTGTTCGACGACGCCTCGCTGTTCCGGGATGCCGACGGCGGTCTCTTCTACCCGGCGGACGGACGCGCGCTCTTGAAGCTCTGGTGGGACGGCGCCGGCGACCTCTACCTGCGCTCCAGCCGCTACCAG
>Ga0137403_10000783_pt1 | contig 40810 bp, 40 predicted proteins | sample CZOMad2_1_16fung_FD_122057 | JGI IMG/M metagenome (GOLD analysis project Ga0137403, IMG submission 122057) | Vadose zone soil fungal communities from Angelo Coast Range Reserve, California, USA - CZOMad2_1_16fungal (Hybrid Assembly) | ecosystem: Environmental > Terrestrial > Soil > Vadose zone...
GGCGCGCGCTTGGCATTGTTCTGGGCTTTTGCCGCACTTACCTTTGGTGCCGCATTGTTTGATTTGATCCGCTCACCGCCCAGAATACGCCGCCGCTCAATCATCCTATTTTGTCTGGCTGTGGCGGGCGGTGTTGCGCCTTATTTGATGCAGCGTTTTGTACTCACCTGATGCGCGCAGCCGCAGCTTACTGGTTTTACTATGCTAACGTAGGCCCAATTCTGATCAGTACCAAATTAAACGCCTTAACCTACCATGAGCTGACAAATTGTGTTTGAACAGTGACAATTTTGAGCCAATCGAAACATATCCTCTCACTGACAAAGATATAAAGGTACACTGAAACAAGGCACTTTGATATTGGCATGACTATTGCTGAATAATGGGCAACACACATCGTGTGTGTTTACCCGTAACCGAGCTTTAGGCAGAAGGCGATATGGCTGCACTAAAGTTAACTTGATAAAGGAGCTTTAACATGAAATATCTACAGAAAGGTTTTACCCTGATTGAATTGATGATCGTGGTCGCGATCATCGGCATTCTGGCTGCCGTGGCGATCCCTGCTTACGGCGATTACACCGCACGTGCGCAGGCTGCTGAAGCATTTACGCTGCTGGACGGCCTGAAAACGCCCTTGACTGAATCCTTTACGTCTGGCGGTGTTTTCGGGGTGCAATGTAATGGTGTGCCCGTACCTTGTATCAACAATCCAAGCGGTGTGACCGGCACCTTGTCAGGTAGGTATGTTGCTGCAGTTTATACACCCGACGGCAATAACGCTCTGACTGGAGTCACCGCACAATTCAGAGTAGCCGGTGTAAATACTAGGCTTGTATCTGGTGGGGCGGGATTGCAAGTGCATTTGTGGTACGCCCCGGCCACTGGTTCTTGGAGTTGCGCCAACGGTAAGTCTACGGAAACCGCCAGCGCTCCGGCTGCAGTAGTAGACCTCGCCACCGCATTACCACCTGCCATTTTACCTCAGTCTTGCACTTAATCTTGTCAAACTATCTTTAAGGTAGTTTGCAAGTCCAAGCCCCTCGCAAGAGGGGCTTTTTCTTTGAATGTTTTTCTTGGGAACGTACGTTCGCCCCGTAAAGCATCCATTCGCAAACTCGTTGCGGCATTCAGCTTTACCTCATCGGTCAGCACCCGACATTTATAGCCCACGCAATTTGGCAGAACTACTTATAATCACACCGATTAACCACATCGGATATTGATATGCGGCTATGCGCTATTCTGGTTCTAACTTGTTGGCTGCAAGGCTGCGGACATAAGGCCCCGCTTGTGCTGCCTGCTGCCGTGCCTGTTCAACAAAACACACCACCATGAACCCTCATTTTCATTATCAGGAGAATCGGCTTCATGCCGAGCAAGTCCCTTTGGCCGATGTAGCCGCCCGGTTTGGCACGCCCTGTTACGTGTATTCCCGGGCTGCGCTCACCGAAGGTTTGCGCCAATTCTCCGCCGCCCTGCAAGGGCGCGAGCATTTGCTTTGCTATGCGGTGAAAGCCAACTCAAACTTGGCGATTTTGAATCTGTTTGCGCGTCTGGGGGCGGGTTTCGACATCGTCTCCGGCGGCGAATTGCAGCGCGTGCTGGCGGCGGGTGGCGATCCTGGCAAAATTGTTTTTTCCGGTGTCGGCAAAACTATTTCGGAAATGCGCATGGCGCTCGAAGCCGGCATTTTGTGCTTCAATGTTGAATCCGCCGCCGAGCTGAATCGCCTTGATGAAGTCGCCGCAGGCATGGGCAAAATCGCCGCGATTAGCTTGCGGGTCAACCCCGATGTTGACGCAAAAACCCATCCCTATATCTCGACCGGATTGAAGCAAAATAAATTCGGCGTTGCCTATTCCGATGCGATCGGCCTGTATCGCAAGGCCGCCGGTTTAGCGCATTTGCGTGTCACCGGCATGGATTGCCATATCGGTTCACAACTGATCGAGACGAGCCCGTTCATCGCGGCGACTGAAAAAGTATTGGCATTGGTAGATGAGCTGGCTAACTTGGGTATCCAGCTTGAACACATTGATCTGGGCGGCGGTCTGGGCATCTGCTACGGCGATGAAAAACCACCAGCAATAGCAGAATATGTGGCAGCCCTGTTAACTGCATTAGCCGGGCGCAAGGAGAAATTGATTCTCGAACCGGGGCGCATTCTGGTTGGCAATGCGGGAGTACTGATAATGCGTGTGGAATACCTCAAGCATGGCAATGAAAAGAATTTTGCCATTGTCGATGCGGCCATGAACGATCTGATGCGCCCTGCTTTGTACGATGCTTACCACGACATTTTGCCGGTTTTGCGTGAAAACCATCCGCAACACCTGTACGAAATAGTTGGGCCAATCTGCGAGACGGGCGATTTTCTGGGCCATGCACGCAACTTGGCAATTGCGCCACAATCCTTGCTGGCTGTGCTTTCTGCCGGAGCTTACGGCATGAGCATGAGCTCCAACTACAACACCCGACCGCGTGCAGCGGAGGTGATCGTCGACGGAAGCGATGTGCATCTGGTACGCGAACGCGAAACACTGCAGCATTTGTTGGCGGGCGAAAAAGTGATTCAATGAATGTTGCAATTTTCGCAAATTAAATGTTGCGCGTTTTTTTAAACATGGCTACAGTTCGGTTGCCGCAAGTGCCTTGGCTTTTAGGGTCAGCGTTCAGGGGGCGTCATGAGCTGTAGTGAATGTTTTAATATTTTTATGGAGAATGAAAATGGCAACATCGACAAAAGCAAAAACCGCCGCAAAAAAACCTGCCGTAAAAAAAGCTGTTGCTAAAAAGCCCGCTGCCAAAAAAGCAGTTGCAAAGAAGCCAGCCACCAAGAAACCTGCCGTAAAAAAAGTTGCTGCTAAAAAGCCCGCTGCCAAAAAAGTAGTTGCAAAGAAGCCAGCCGCCAAGAAGAAACCTGCCGTAAAAAAATCCGGTAAGGGAATCCTGGGAGCGTAGGCTCGGCTTGATATGGGGCGTATGCAGTTCAGTGCCGCCCTTTTTCTGCAGGCTTCGCAAGTGTGGCCATCAATACTTTTGTATTGGGGCGTTCTCGCAGACCTCCCAAGATTCTGGTTGAATGTTCCGCATTGATTCGGTAGAATCCGCCCTCTTTTGAAAATTGGTTGGAGTAAGAGTTATGGCACGTGTCTGTCAAGTGACCGGGAAAAAACCGATGGTCGGGAACAATGTTTCCCATGCCAATAATAAAACCAAGCGCCGTTTTCTGCCTAATCTGCAAAGACGCCGCTTCTGGGTTGAGAGCGAAAATCGCTGGGTCAGCTTGCGTTTGACCAACGCCGCATTGCGCACCATAGACAAGAACGGCATTGATGCTGTGTTGTCTGGCCTGCGCGAACGCGGCGAAAATATCTGAGGAACAGCCAAATGCGAGAAAAAATCAAACTTGAATCCAGTGCCGGTACCGGCCATTTCTATACCACCACCAAGAACAAGCGCACCACGCCGGAAAAGATTGAAATGATGAAATTCGACCCCAAGGCGCGCAAGCATGTCATATACAAAGAAACCAAACTGAAATAAGGCAAGCCTCGGTGCAATCAAATAAAAAACCCGCTGATGCGGGTTTTTTTATTGCCTGCTTGAACGATTCTCAGGTTTGTACCCAATTCAACGCTTCAACATAATCGGTGTACACACGAATATCTGCATCCACAAATAAGCGCGACAGCCAAGCCTGCCAAGTGAGCCATTGATCGCTGGTAACGACGGCGATTTTGCTGAAATCATGGTTATGCTCACGGCTGAAAAACTTGATTTCTTCCCAGGCAACATCCAGTGTGTAACCAACCATGGCGCGCAAATCGAATAACAGGTTGAGCGTGCCGGGCGATTCCAGTTTCTGTAATGATTGTTGCTCAAATGCCTTGAAGTCCGCAATAGTAAACTCGCCCAGAACGGCGATGTTTACCAGATGTTCTGCTTGTTTGATGGAGATCATTTCTATATTTTTTCCAAGGGTTGATGCTTGGGAGACAGGTGCAAGCTTAACACACCGCTTGCCACAATGAACACCACGCCCAGCCAGCCACTCAAGGGCAAAATTTCGTGCCACAACAACATGCCGAACAGACTGGCAAACACGATGGTGCTATACGCCAGACTACTCACCACCAGTGTCTTGCCGACGCGATAGGCATGTGTCATGGCAAGTTGCGCCAGAGTGGCGGTGCCGCCCAGCGCAAACAGTATGACGAAACCTTGTGCAGTGATGGCGTGGACGGGATTAAACAGCATCCACACACCACTACCCACCGAAGCAGCCAGACTGAAGTAAAACACCACCCGCGTGGTTAGCTCGCCCATCATGCCGAGTTGTTTGACGTTGAGATAGGCCACCCCGGCAAGGAAGCCGGAAATCAAGCCAAGCAAACTTGGTAGCCATTGGGCATGCTGAAAACTTGGGTGCAACAACAATACCACACCACAAAAACCCAGCATGATTGCGCCGGTCAGCGGTAGATTGAATTTGTCCTTGAAAACCAGCATGGTCAGAATGGTGAGGAACAGCGGGGCGGTATAATTCAGCGTCACTGCGGTGGCGAGCGGCAATACGGTGATGCAGTAAAAAAACAATGCCAGCGCGATAGAACCCGATGCGCTACGCCACAAGTGCGCACGCCAGTGAGGGGTGGCAATGTTTACCTGCTGTTGCCGCATGATGCCATACACGATCAGCAGGCCGAACACCGAGCGGTAAAATACCAGCTCGACATGTGAAAAATGTGCTGCGCCCAGCTTGACCAGCACGCTCATGCAGCCGAACAACAATCCGGCCATCAACATCCATAAAGGACCCATGCGGGCCACCACGGTTTCCCGCATTACAAATGCGGCATGAGATTGCGGCGCAGGTATTCATGGAAATGCAGCATACCGTCCTCAGTGGGTGACTGGTACGGTCCGCTTTCTTCTATGCCGCGCTCATATAGCGACTTGCGTCCCTGGTGCATACGCAAGCAGATGATGTCATCTTCCATCGCAGTTTCCCGATAGGCTTGTCGTTCGGCTTCCACATATTCGCGTTCGAACAACACAATTTCTTCTGGATAATAGAATTCGACAATATTGCTGCAAGCATTCTGGCCGCGCGGAATGATGGTGCTGATGACCAGGGTATGCGGATACCACTCGACCATGATATTCGGGTAATAGGTCAACCAGATTGCGCCAAATTTCGGTAGGTCGTTACCGTATAAACGCAGAACCTGCTCCTGCCATTTTCCATACACAGGGCTGCCCGCCTTGCGCAGCGCACGATTCAGACCGACGGTCTGAACACTGAATTGTTCACCGAACTGCCACTTGAGGTCGTCGCAATTAACAAAATTACCCAGGCCGGGATGAAATGGGCCAACATGATAGTCCTCCAGATACACCTCGATGAATGTCTTCCAATTGAAAGAATATTCGTCCACTTCGATGCGATCCAGGCTATACCCGGAAAAATCCAGATCTTTCATCACTCCGACATCTGCCAAGTCTGCGGCGACATCACGTACACCGGAAAACAATAAGCCATTCCAGTTTTGCAACGGCGATTTGTGCAAATTCAGGCATGGATTTTGGGCAAAATGTGGCGCGCCGAGCAGTTCGCCATCAGTCTTGTAAGTCCAATGATGTATCGGGCAGACGATATGTTGCGTATTGCCACGACCTTGCAGCATGGTGGCCTGACGATGGCGGCAAATATTGCTGAGTAGTTCCACGCCATTGGAATTGCGTATCAATATTTGCGCATCGCCATCCAGAGCATGATAGTCGCCCAGCTTAGGCACCAACAATTCATGGCCGACATAATTAGGGCCTCCCGCAAACAACATGCGCTGCTCCGCAGCCAGAATGGCCGGGTCAAAATACCAACTCACCGGCGGCGGAACAGGCAGTGCAGTCAGTTGATGAAGTTTTGCTATATTGGACATACCCAGTATGTGAATGCTCTGAATACGACAGAGGGAAGACCCTGATTTTCTCCGAAATCAGGCAGCAGGGCAATAAAAATGCGGGTGATTCTGCCACCGAACACGCTGTTTTTTCCCCGCGCTCTGTTAAAATGCGACAGCTTTTTGATTAATCAGGTGGCTATTATGACTTATGTTGTCTCTGAATCCTGCATCAAATGTAAATACACCGACTGTGTCGATGTATGCCCGGTAGATTGTTTTCGCGAAGGGCCTAATTTTCTGGTAATCGACCCGGATGAATGCATTGATTGCACCTTGTGTGTAGCCGAGTGTCCGGTGGAAGCAATTTATGCCGAAGATGATTTGCCCGAAAACCAACGCCATTTCACCGCGCTGAATGCCGAACTTGCCAAGCTATGGAAACCGATTGTCGAAAAAATCGACGGGCCTGCCGATGCCGAAGAGTGGCGCGAAGTGAAAGATAAGCTGCACCTTCTTGAACGCTGAGAGACGCAGCACTGCATAGCGATGTAACGATATGCAGGGGCGTTATTGAGTTCTGCCTTGTATAAACAGGTCGCACAACAAATCCTGTCCCGTCACGCGCAGGATCTACCCGATTTGCGGGCAGCGGTGGTATTACTGCCCAACTACGCTGTCGCCCGGCCCTTGGCGCAAGCGTTGAGCAGTGCAGCAAAATTGCCCGCAATGCTGTTGCCGCAGATGATTACCTGCAGTGACTGGGCGGCATCCATCCAACTTGAGGCTCCCATCCAGCCGGACACGCAGCGTAGCGCCGCGCTTTATCAGGCCCTGCGCGAGCGGCACTGGTTTGCCGATACCGATTTATGGGGATTATCGCGCGAGTTGTTAACGCTGATAGATGACCTGACTCGTCATCATGTTGCACTGCCAAAATCCGCGCACGAATTTTCTCAGCAACTCGCCGCTGCCTACCAAATGCGCAGCGGACAGGCAATGCAGTTCGAGGCACGCGTCGTCCATGAGCTATGGTATGTGATGGCAGGCAGTGCCGAACTGGACAACGTGCGCGCTTATCAACAACGCTTGGCAATATTGGCGCAGCAAGTAGAAACCCCGCTGTATGTTTTGCAAACGCACGATTTCAACCAGCCGGAGGCGCGCTTTCTGGAGGCTTGTCGCGCGCGCGTTCCAGTCACCATTTTCGATTTACGCCAGATGGCGCAACATGCCCCGGACTGCACGCTGCTGGCATACGCCTTGCAATTGGGTGCGGACAGCGCCGATTTACGCAGCACCGCTGCGGCCTTACAACAACAAACTGCCGTACCATCAAACCAGCGTCTGCAACTCTATGCAGCACATAGTCTGGAGCAAGAGGCGCAGGCCGCAGATGTGCAGATTCGCCATTGGTTATTGGCCGGTAAACAATCCATTGCGGTGGTTGTGCAGGATCGCCTGGTGGCACGTCGCGTCCGCGCGCTGCTGGAACGCGCGCAAGTGCTGGTACAGGACGAGACCGGCTGGACGTTCGCCACGCTATCGGTCAGCACGGTGTTGATGCGCTGGCTGGAGACGCTGGAAAACGATTTTTATTATCAGGACGTGCTTGACTTGCTCAAGTCACCCTTCCTGTTTGCCGATGCCGCCGCCATACAACGCAAGCAAACTGCTTACCTGTTTGAACAGTGGGTGCGTCAACACGGCATGGTGGCAAACCTGAAAAACTATCTTACCGTTGCGCAACGCACCAACCCGGATTTGATGCCGCTATTGATGCGGCTGCGTCAGGCAGCACAGGCCCTGCCCAAAAAACCTGCGCCGCTGGTTGACTGGTTACGGGCATTGCATGACAGCCTGGAGATATTGGGTGTCACGCAAGGCTGGCAGGCCGATCCTGCCGGACAGCAATTATCGCAACTGCTCGCGCAGTGGGCCACAGATTTACATCAGGACCGCACCCGTTTCAGCTTTGCCGAATGGCGGCGTTGGCTGGCGCAACAGCTTGACTCACATACTTTCCATGACGACACAATACAAAGCCCGGTGTTGTTCACCCACCTTGCCGCAACCTGCTGGCGCAGCTTTGACGCGGTTTTATTATTAGGCTGTGACGCAGCGCATCTGCCCGCGCCGACGGATGCCGGGCCGTGGTTGAACGATGGCGTTCGTGCTGTGCTGGGGTTGCCGGTAAGCAATGCGCAACAGCTACAGACGCGTGATGATTTATTGGCGTTATTGGTAATGAACGACACTGTGTTGGTGACCTGGCAGAGTAACAAGGATGGCGAATCAAATCTGCTCAGCCCTTATTTCGAGATGTTGCGCGCACTCCACTTGATGACGTATGGACACGATCTCGCTGCAACCGAATTGGCTGCCACGCTGAAAATGTCCCGGTTGCGCAACACGAGTTCTGACTTGCCGCAAACCGCGCTGATGCCCAGGCCAGCCGCCCTGCCCGCGCTGCTTCCGCAACATACTTCGCCTTCCGGCTACAACAGCCTGATGGCTTGTCCATATCAATTTTATGCCAGATATATATTGCGCCTGAATGAGCTGGATGAAGTACGTGAGGAACCGGACAAGCGTGATTACGGCAGTTGGGTGCATGAAGTTTTACACCGTTTTCATACTGAATTTCCGCTGTTGTCCAACCTCAATCGCGAGTTACTCGAATCTGCATTGCAGCGTATCAGCACAGAAGTTTTCGCCGACGCGCTGGCGCACAACTATCTGGCACAAGCCTGGCTGTTGCGCTGGCAAAACTTGATTCCGTCTTATCTGGATTGGCAGCTCGAAAATGAACAATCCGGCTGGCATTATCTCGATGCCGAAATTCCGTTTTCAATTCCCGTTACAGAAAATCTCACCTTGCGCGGACGCATCGACCGCGTAGATAAACGGGTTGAAAATCCGGAGACACAACGCGTGCTTGATTACAAAACGCAAACCGTCAAGCAGCTGAAAGACAAATTAAAAGTGGCTGGCGAAGATGTGCAACTGGCTTGCTATGCGCATGTGCAGCATAGCAGCGCAGCGGCTTTTATCAGTCTGGACAAAGAGAAAGTCACAACGATTGCCCCGCCGCACAACGTTGGCGAGCTGGCGACGCTCAACATCGCGCGCCTCAACACGGTGTTTCTGCAACTACAGAACGGCGCATCGCTGCCTGCACACGGGGTCGAGTCGGCCTGTCGCTATTGTGAGATGAATGGGCTGTGCAGACACGGCAACTGGGAGACCCAAAAAGGTAGTAACTCCGATGAATAACCACACTGCGCTTGATCCACAAAATAGTGTGGTCGTTGAGGCCTGTGCCGGCAGCGGCAAGACCTGGTTGCTGGTGTCGCGCATTCTGCGCCTGCTGCTGGACGGCGTGCAACCCGGTGAAATATTGGCCATCACCTTTACCCGCAAAGCTGCTCAGGAAATGCAGTCACGTCTGCATGACTGGTTGTATGAGCTCGCTTCGGCAGATGATAACCAGACGCGCGAATTCCTGCGCGAACGCGGTGTTGCAGAAAACGACATCACACCACTATTACCACGCGCACGTCATCTCTACCAACAATGCCTGCTGGCGCAACCACAACTGGGCATCAACACTTTTCATGGCTGGTTCATGCAGATCCTGCGGCATGCGCCGCTTAATGACGGATTGGCTGGCGGCGTGCAGCTGGTGGAGCAAACCAGCGCATTGTGGCAAGAAGCCTGGCAGATTTTTTTCGACGGGCTGCAGCAACAACCGGACAGTGAAACTGCGCAAGCGATGCTGGTGTTATTCAAAGAATTCGGCTTGAGCAACACGCAAAATCTGTTGCGTGCCTTTGCTGATAAACGCAGCGAATGGTGGGCATATAGCACAGGACAAAGCGACGCGCTGACCTACGCGCTGGGTAATTTGCGCAGCGAACTGGCTATCAATTTAGATGCAGACCCGATTGCCGATGCCTGCGCCGACCCATTGTTCAAGGTTGCACTGCAAAATTTTGCGCAACAACTGGCGGAGAACGGCAGCCCACCGCAATGCCAACAAGCCGAACGATTGCTGGATATATGGACACTGACTGACAACCAGCGACGTTATGCCGCACTACGGATTTTTTTGCACACACAAAAGGGTGAACCACGCAAATTCAAGGCCAACAAAAAACAGGCAGAGCAAACATTTGTTGCGGCGCGCGATTTGCTACAAGCCAGATTCCGGCAATTGCAGGATCAATTATCAGCACACGATATTTACCGCATGAACCAACACGCGTTACGTTGCGGCGTGGCGTTGTTGAACACCTATCAGCAATTAAAAAAACAGCAGCAACTGCTCGATTTCGGTGATCTGGAATGGCGTGTCCACCAACTGCTTAACGATAGCGACCACGCCGAGTATCTGCAATACAAGCTGGATAATCGTTATCGCCACGTGTTGCTGGACGAGTTTCAGGATACCAATCCGCTGCAATGGCAAATTCTGCAAGCATGGTTTGCTGCATCCGCCGCAGTGCAGCGCATGCCCAAGATTTTTGTGGTGGGCGATCCCAAGCAGTCGATCTATCGTTTTCGCCGTGCCGATTCGCGCTTGTTTGGCGAAGTTCGACAATACCTACAAGACCACCACGGCGCCCATCACCTCATCCAGAATAAAACCCGGCGTAATGCGCCTGCCATATTGAAGGTCGTCAATATGCTGTTCAGCAGCCTGACCGAATTTCCAGATTTCGAAACGCATGTTGCCCATCATCAAACCTTGCCCGGCCACGTGGAAATTTTGTCACTGGCAGAGTTACCCGATACAGCGACCCCAAACCCAGCGCAGGCTTCCGGGCAATTAATTTTGCGCAATCCCTTGCTTGAGCCTTTCCAAGATCAAGAAGAGTCAGCCCGCGAACTGGAAGCAGCGCAGTTTGCCGACAAGATTGTGCAAATCGTCACGCAGTGGTGCATTCAGGATGGGGACACGGTACGCCGCGCCGAGTATCGCGACATCATGGTGCTGGTGCGGCGGCGCACGCATCTCAAAGTGTACGAAAGTGCGCTGCGCGCGCGGCATATTCCCTATCTGACTTCGCGCCGCGGCGGCTTGCTGGATACGCTGGAAGCGGCGGATATTCAGGCATTACTGACTTTTTTAATCACGCCGTTTTCTGATTTGCATCTGGCGCACACCTTACGCACACCGATTTTTTCCTGCACCGATGATGATTTGATGCTGTTGGCGCTGCACACCCAGCAAGGTAACTGGTGGCAAAGACTGCAATACAGCATCACGAGCAGCACAGCTTCAGCGCAATTACAGCGCGCCCACAGCCTGCTTCAGGGCTGGCTGGTTGATGCCGAAAAACTGCCGGTGCATGATTTACTGGATCGCATCTATTTCGCGGGTGATGTACTGCATCGTTATGCGGCAGCTGTGCCAGACGCGCTGCGCAGCACGGTGGCCGCCAACCTGCAAGCCTTCATGGAAATCGCACTCGCTATCGACGCGGGGCGCTATCCCAGCCTGCCAGGATTTTTGCGTGAACTGGCCGAACTGCGTAAAGTGGATGACAATGAATCGCCGAACGAAGGTAAAGTCAGCCATGCCGGTAACGCCCTGCGCATCTACACCGTGCATGAAGCAAAAGGCCTGGAAGCGCCCATTATCTGGCTGCTGGACAGCAATACCAAACGACGTGTTGATCAGGGCTACGACGTCATGGTGGATTGGCCGATCAACGCTGCCAGACCTACGCATTTTTCCCTGTATGCCGACAAGGTCAGCCACGGCGTAGCGCGCCAACACTACTTTGAACAGGATGCAGGCCTTGCGCAGCGCGAAGATTTGAATCTACTGTATGTGGCCATGACCCGTGCCAAACAAGCCTTGCTGGTCAGCGGCAACGGCAAACTAATCAACGGCTCGTGGTATGAACGTATCGCCAACGCGGCGACGGCAAACGGCGACAATCCGTTGATAACGGAACCGGCTCATTTTGTCACAGCAGCCCCGCGCAATTCAGCGGAGCCGGATGCGCGCCTCACCCAAGCCCTGCCCACTGGCTCGCGCACCATAGCGATGAATGATGCCCAACAACACGGTATCTGGCTGCACGGCCTGATGCAGCATCTGTCGCCGCCCAATCAAATAGCTGATATGCAAACCTTGCAACAACGGCTCGGCATACCCGCCCGGCAGATGCCCGACTTGTGGAAACGGGCGCAGCAACTGTTGACTACTGCGCATCTGCAGCGCTTCTTCGCCGCGCAACACTATCAAGCCGCCAGCAATGAAGTGAGCTACGTCAACGCAAATGGAGAATTACGCCGCATTGATCGCCTGGTTGAATTTGCCACCGAGGTCTGGGTGCTGGATTACAAAACCGGTACTGACATGAATATCGCGCCCTATCGCGCACAATTGAACGAATATCGCACTGCAATGCAGGCCATTTATCCGCATAAGACGGTGCGCTGCGCATTGATTTCTGGCGACGGACAACTCAACGAAGTCGATTGATTGTGCCACATGAAAATATAAACGGCGACCTGTGTCGCCGTTTATACATACTCCATCAATAACAGAATCGCCTAAACCACTAAACGTAAATGGAGTGTGACAGCCCTGTCGCCATCATAAACAACATGGGTATGGACAACATGGTATTGGTGCGCGAGGCCAGAAAAGCGACCCGACGTGCCTTGACTTTTTCTTCATCGGTGGCTGCCACCATGCCAAGAATTTTCTTTTGATTAGGCCAAATCAATACCCACACATTGAACAGCATGATCGTGCCCAGCCAGGCACCTATGCCGATTCCGGCAAAACCATGATGCAATGCGAAAGCGTCCATGAAATGCGACCCAAGCAACGCTGCGCCTGCCAGCCAAGTCACCACTGCCGACCAACGGAAAAACAGCAGGGCGCGCGGCATGACATGCTTACTGATGCCTGCGGCTGTGCCGTCAGCGGTCGCGCTCTTCATCGCCGCCACCTGCACAAAATTAAAGTAATACAACAGGCCAATCCACATCACTCCGGACATGAAATGCAGCCATCTTGCCAATGCTGGTAACAGTTCCATTTCAGCCCCCCCAATAATATTTGACGAAACTATAGAACACGGCAGTCAGGATCAAACCTGATATGACCGTTCCCCACAATGAATCCAGCGGATTTTTCATATGTATCTCCTCTTTTCGGTAACGACAATTATTGTTGCGCGCCTATATGCAACTTAAAACCACCCGCAGACGCAAGCATTTTTAGACGCCCGCATAGTTTAGGTCAGTTTTGCTCTGACTGGAACAACTATTCGTCACGCATGGCAACCGGCCCTATTCTGCCGTCAGTATGATGGGCTACAATCGCGCCTTGGTATGGCTTTTATCCCGCTGAAATGAAACGCTGCAAACTGACTTTTTACCTTTACCGGTTTACTTAACCAATGCACCCTACTCTGGTCTTCGACATAGAAACCATTCCCGACATTGCCGGATTGCGTGTACTGCACGAGCTGGATGCGCGCGTCAACGATGCGGAGGTGGCGGAAATGGCATTTCAGCTGCGCCGCCAAAAGACCGGCAATGATTTTCTGCCGCATCATTTGCAGCGCGTCATCGCGATTTCTTGCGCGCTGCGTGAAGGCGACACCTTCCGTGTCTGGTCGCTGGGCGATCCGCATGAAGCCGAAGGCGCCATCATTCAGCGCTTTTTCGATGGTGTCGACAAATACACTCCGCAACTGGTGTCGTGGAATGGCAGCGGCTTCGATTTGCCGGTGCTGCACTATCGCGGCCTGATTCACGGCGTGCAGTGCGCGCGCTATTGGGATATGGGTGAGGACGACAAGGAATTCAAATGGAACAATTACATCAGCCGCTACCACTCACGGCATCTGGATTTGATGGACTTGCTGGCGATGTATGGCGGACGCGCCAACGCGCCGCTGGATGAACTTGCCAAGTTGATCGGCTTTCCCGGCAAACTCGGAATGGACGGCAGCCAGGTGTGGAGCGCCTATCAGCAAGGCAAGCTCGATGAGATTCGCAACTATTGCGAAACCGATGTGGCCAACACTTATCTGGTTTTTGCGCGTTTTCAGATGATGCGCGGCGTGTTCAGCCCTGCACGGTTCGCGCAGGAATGCGCTTTGGTGCGCGCCGAGCTGGGCAAACTCGATCAACCGCACTGGCGGCAATTCCTGGCTGCGTGGCCGGAAAAATAACTGCACATGAGCGTTACTGACAGTGTGCTGGTCGAATCAATCGACCAAGAGGGTCGCGGCGTGGCGCATGCCAACGGCAAAGTGATTTTTATCGAGGGCGCGCTTACCGGAGAAACCGTCAGCTATAACTCGTATCGTAAAAAACCTTCCTTTGAATTGGCCCAGGTCGCCCAGATTTACAAGTCCGCCTCGTTGCGCGTACCGCCCAAATGCGCGCATTTCGGCAAGTGCGGCGGATGTTCAATACAGCATCTGCAAGCCAATGCACAAGTTGCGGTGAAGCAACGCATTCTGGAAGACAACTTGCAACGCATTGGCAAAGTCACACCGCAAGTTATCCTCGCGCCGATCTATGGGCAAACCTGGGGTTATCGGCAACGCGCGCGCATCTCGGTCAAATACGTAATCAAAAAAGGCAAGATGCTGGTCGGCTTTCACGAAAAACACAGCAGTTTCGTCGCCGACATGAATAGCTGTGAAATCCTGACGCCGAAAATTGCCAGACTGCTGCCTTCGTTAGCCGAACTCATTAGCGGGCTGTCGATACGCGACCGCTTGCCACAGATAGAAGTGGCGGTTGGCGACCTGGTCGATGTGCTGTTGTTGCGTGTGCTGGGGCCACCTTCGGCGAGCGATGAAACCGCGTTGCGCAACTTTGCCGACCAACACCAGATTCAATTCTGGCTGCAATCCAAAGGACCGGAAACGGCCGTGCCATTTCATCCGTTGAATAGCCCACCGCTGTCTTACAGCTTGCCGGAATTCGGTGTCACCATGCCGTTTTCACCGATTGATTTTACTCAAGTAAATAGCGCCATGAATCGTGTGATGGTGAGCCGTGCGATGCGCTTGCTTGATCCACAACCAAATGAACGCATCGCGGATTTTTTTTGCGGTCTGGGTAACTTCACCTTGCCGATCGCACGCAGCGGCGCGCACGTCACCGGCATCGAAGGCAGCGCTGCACTGGTCGCGCGTGCCAGGCAGAATGCCGCCTGTAACAGCTTGACTGATAACACCGTGTTCACGGAAATGAATTTGTTTGGCATCACTGTGGAACGCTACGCGGCATTGGGACGGTTGGACAAAATATTGATCGACCCGCCGCGCGACGGCGCAATCGAATTAGTAAAATGTTTGGTGGGTGATAACGCACCGCGCCGTATCGTGTACGTTTCATGCAACCCTGCCACGCTGGCGCGTGACGCAGCGATATTGGTCGGGTACGGCTATGTGCTCAAATCTGCGGGTGTGATGAACATGTTTCCGCACACCTCGCACGTCGAATCAATTGCCCTGTTTGAAATGCCGCCTAGCTAGCGGCCTTCGGCACATGCTGACCACACCAGTCGCGTGCAAACTGTCCTGCCACCCGGCCGCTACGCGAGCTACGCGACAATGCCCACTGTAATGCAGCGGTGCGTATCTGTTCTGTCATGCCGTGCTTCCATCCGTGGAATTTTAACCAGTGCGCCGCCACATCCAGATATTCGTCCTGATTGAACGGATAGAAGGAAATCCATAAACCGAAACGCTCCGAAAGTGAAATTTTTTCTTCGACACTTTCACTCGGATGAATCTCGCCACTGGGGTGATTGGCATCAGCGGTATTTTTACTGATGAGATTATCGGCCATGTAATCCGGCATCAAATGTCGGCGATTTGAGGTCGCGTAGATCAACAGATTATTGGAAAAGGCGACCAGATCACCGTCCAGTGTGGCTTTGAGCGCTTGATAGCCCGGCTCATCCGCATTGAACGACAAATCATCGCAATACAAAATGAAGCGTTCGGTGCGGTGTTGCACCAGATCAACAATCATCGCCAAATCAACCAAACCCTGCTTGTCGATCTGTATCACGCGCAAGCCCTGCGCCGCATATTCATTCAGCAACGCCTTGACCAAGGATGATTTCCCCGTGCCGCGCGCACCGCTCAGCAACACGTTATTAGCGACACCGCCGCGCACGAATTGCAGGGTATTTTGCTGAACACGCTGTTTCTGTGTTTCGATGCAAAGCAGATCGCTCAACGTGATGCGCTGAAAATTCGGCACCGGGTGCAGCATGCGCTGCTGATGATCCCAACGAAACGCACACACGCCCTCCCAGACCGGCTCGACTGGCATTGCAGACGGCAATAATTTTTCGCAGCGCGCTAACAGGACGTACGCTTTTTCCAGCAGATTATCTACTGATTGATTCATTCGCTATTCGAAAATAGGTTCTAAATTAAAAATCATCAATGATATTCAAAAAATTTAGCGTGCATGAATCAACTCCCGTTTGGAACCTGTAATTCACGCCGCCCGCTTGTTCGGTAACTTCATATCCACCACAATCTCGGAATAAGGCGCAAAAATCAAACCGTTTTCGTCTTTTTCAATCGCCATCCATTCAATCAAATGTTCGCAATCGTTGTACACATTTTTGTAGTCACGCTTGATTCGGCGGGCAAGTTCAGCAATGGTGGTCGCGCCGCTTTCCCGCAATGCACCAAGCAACTCCCAGCGCTTGGGGGTGAACACGGCAAACATTTCACCGACATCATCGAAACCGACTCCGAAATAAGGCTTGATATGTTTACCTTGTTTAGCGGCTTTCATCGCAGCCGTGGCACGTGCCAAGCTGGCTTCTATCGGTTCACCTACGGTCAGGTGTAGTATTGCATTACCGTTTTTCATTTTTTATCTCCTTTACGTCTTGCCAGAAATCGTCGAGCAGTTGTGCTTCATCTATAAACCGATAGGGCATTTCTGTTTTGCCTGAATGTCTGTGGTCGCCTTTGCCGCGCTCGTTGTCGTAGCCAATCACACGCTTGCCATCACGTATAAATACCAGCCTGTATTTGTATGGGTGCTCGGATGGCGCAACAGGTTTTGGAACCCGCCAGATGACGATTTCGACAATGCCGCCGGCATAAGAACGTTTTTCCCGATGCAGCAATTCGGCGTTTTTCGTCATGCGTGAATTATGGGCACGGCCTGATATGGCGTCAAGTGCCATATCACGGATTAAACGAACAGAATGCTTTCCGCGCCGAATTAAGGTGCCAAGGTATTCCAAGAAGAGGGGGATGGGCGCGGCATAAGGGTTCGGATAGTTGGATAATTGTTGCCATGGTAACAGGGGAAAGTGGTCTGATCTGCCCCCTATTATTTCAGAAAGTTTTATTCTCAAGCTGATGAAGGAGTCGTGGTCTGGCGCTTTTAGTTCATGCCCCTTGAATTGCTATGGCCGCTTCTATCGGTCACCGTGCTTGCCGGCAGTTTTCTGGCTTACCGTTATATCTCCAACCGATAATCGTACTTTTCGTAACAACGAAGATAAATTTGCATTCCACTTCCTCACTCCAGTAATGTCTAGGTTCGAAATAGTATTCCATCACGCCAGGACGAACCTCCTTCACACCCTTTACTGCAAATAATAAATTCGGCCTGAGAAAATTATCAATGGCTTCTTTTTGCGCAACGTTTTGGTCCATTTGGTCCTTAAATCGTTTCATCCCCTCACTGTGATCCGAAACACAAGCTGAAACGGCCAATAAAAACAGTGCACATAGCACCGCATATTTATCATTTGAAGTCACCAATTATTGTCTCCTAACACTCAGCGCTACTGCCTTAAATCGGGGACAGGCTACATTTTCTTGCAACATCCCTTACAACAACTCTCCCTGCGCTTCACTTTTTATCTCTACCTTACGGATTTGCTTGCCTGACCGCATCGTACCCGTCGTTCCAGTGTCGTTCTGCCGTTTAGTTTCAACTCCGATAACTCGCGTTGATCCTGACGTAATCGTAAGAAAAATCACAGCTCCACACAGTCGCCTCAGCCGCTCCCCGATTCAATACCACGCGGATGGTGATGTCACTGTTCTGCATGATGCGTTGGCCATCTTGTTCGCGATAGCTGGCGGCACGTCCGCCATTTTCGGCAACCAATACGTCATCCAGATAAAGTTGCAGGCCGGTGACATCGAGATCGTCGACCCCGGCATAACCAATCGCAGCTAGGATACGTCCGAGGTTGGGATCCGAGGCAAAAAATGCCGTTTTGACCAATGGCGAGCGCGCGATGGCGTAGCCGATTTGCTTGCATTCTGCTTCATTCCTGCCGCCTTCGACGCGCACGGTGATGAATTTGGTCGCGCCTTCTCCGTCACGCACAATGGCTTGCGCCAGCCAAACCGCAACTTCGGTGATTGCGTTCAGCAAGGTTTTATATGCGGCACTGTCGGCGCTACGTACTTCGGGCAAAGCAGCTTTGCCGGTGGCAATCAGCAACAACGCATCGTTGGTGGAAGTGTCACCATCCACCGTAATGCAATTGAACGAACGGTCACTGACTTGGCTGACTATCCTTTGCAACAACGGCTGGGCAACCGCCGCATCGGTGGCAATGTAGCCCAGCATGGTCGCCATGTTTGGATGAATCATGCCGGAACCTTTGGCAATTCCGGTGATGGTGATGGTCACGCCATCAATGACGACTTGTTTAGAGACCGCCTTGGCGACGATGTCGGTGGTCATGATCGCGTGCGCCGCGGCATGCCAATTGTCAGGCTGCATATTTGCCACACAAGCAGGCAGACCTGCGGCGATTTTGCCAACCGGCAGCGGTTCCATGATGACGCCGGTGGAGAACGGCAATATCTGCTCGGCCTTGCAGCCCAGCAAACCAGCCAACGCCATGCAAGTGGCGCGTGCATCGCGCAAGCCCTGCTCACCTGTGCCGGCATTGGCATTGCCGGTATTCACCACCAGCGCACGAACGGCATCACACTGCATGAGATGCTCGCGCGCCACAATCACCGGCGCGGCAGAAAAACGGTTTTTGGTAAACACGCCTGCAACACGCGCGCCTTCGTCCAACTGTATCACCAGCAAATCCCTGCGCGCAGATTGCTTGATGCCCGCTTCTGCGACGCCCAAAGAAACGCCCGCAATGACCGATAATTCGGCTGCCACGGGCGGAGTCAAGTTAACTGGCATGACGAATCCTCGTTGGCGGGCTAATAGCGACCTTTGATGCTGAAAATATAATTGCTCATCTCAATCGACTGGGTGTTGATGCGTCGCACAATGCCGTGCACATTGCGCACGATGCCGCGCATCACCCGATACATGATCATTGGGTGGCTGTTGATCAGACTTTCAAAGCGTGATCTTTCCAGACTCAATACCTTGGTGTCACCCATCGCATACAGGGTTGCACTGACGTGCGAAACTGCGCCGCCCACAAAGGTGATAATCCCCGCCAGATCGCCGGGTTTGAGAATGTGAATGACGAATTCTTCGTTGTCGCTGTGAACCTTCACTTCGATATCACCGTGCGCGAGAATGAACAAGTTGTCATTTTTTACATCGCTCGGCTTGGTGATGGCCTCGCCCGATTTGTAGTCCCTGACTTCAAACAAGCCTGCCAGAATTTTCACTTCGGCATCACTCAGCTCTTCGGTAATCGCTGAAGTACGCAGTGTATCAATCACTAACGACATCACATTCTCCTTTAGCCCAACTTGCCATGACATTGCTTGTATTTTTTCCCCGAGCCACATGGGCACGGATCATTACGGCCTACTTTCTGTCCGTCCCGCACAAACGGTGCAGCATCTGCCTGAGCTGGCGATGCCAATGCTTCCTCATAACCGGCATGATGATATTGTACATTTTCCGGCGCAGGCACGGCCTCTACCGCCGCCACATCCTGTTCGCTGGGCGGCTGCACGTTCATCAGCGCCTGTGTCACTTCGCGCTTGATCGCATCCAGCATGGCGGAAAATAATTCAAATGCTTCACGTTTATATTCCTGCTTTGGGTTCTTCTGCGCATAACCGCGCAAATGAATACCCTGGCGTAAATGGTCAAGCGCAGCAAGGTGCTCGCGCCAATGTCGGTCCAGGCTTTGCAGCATCATGGCGCGCTCGTAATAATGCATCGCTTCGGCACTGACCGCATCAACTTTGGCCTGATATTGCCGCAGCGCGCTTTCACTGATGCGCAAGCCCAGTCCTGCCGCATCAAGTTTTTTATCTTGTTCCAGCCACTTTTCTATTGGCAGTACAAGCAGGTATTCCGAGGCCAGCATTTTTTCCAGCGCAGCCACACCCCATTGTTCCTCCATACTGCCAGGCGGAAGGTGCATATCCACTGCATCCTGCAGCACACCATCACGCATCGCAGTGATGGTTTCGGTGATGTCCTGGCTTTCCAGCAATTCACTGCGTTGCTGATAAATGACTTTGCGTTGTTCGTTGGCAACGTCATCGTATTCAAGTATCTGCTTGCGCATGTCGAAATTGCGCGCTTCGACTTTGCGCTGCGCATTTTCAATCGCGCGGGTCACCCAGCTATGCTCAATGGCCTCGCCTTCCGGCAACTTGAACTTGTTCATGATGGCCGCCACGCGATCGGAAGCAAAAATGCGTAACAACGGGTCTGCCAACGAGAGGAAAAAACGGCTCGAGCCGGGGTCACCCTGACGACCGGCGCGACCGCGTAACTGATTATCTACGCGGCGCGATTCATGACGTTCCGTACCAATGATATGCAGCCCGCCACTGGCAATGACCTGATCGTGCAACTTCTGCCATTCGGCCCGACACTCGACGATACGCCGCTCTTTGGTGGCGTCATCCAGACTGGCATCGCCACGAATCGCTTCCACCAATTTTTCAACATTGCCGCCCAGTACAATGTCCGTCCCGCGCCCCGCCATATTGGTTGCGATCGTCACCGCATTGGGCTGCCCGGCCTGCGCAATAATCTCGGCTTCACGCGCATGTTGCTTGGCATTCAATACCTGATGCGGTAACTTTTCACGCTCCAGATATTGCGCCAGCAATTCGGAATTTTCGATTGAGGTGGTACCGACCAGAACCGGCTGCCCACGTGCATAGCAGTCCTTGATGTCAGCGATGACAGCACGGTATTTTTCCTCGGCGGTGAGATACACCTTGTCCATTAGGTCATTGCGGATCGTGAGACGGTTCGGCGGAATAATGACCGTTTCCAGCGCATAGATTTGCTGGAATTCATAAGCTTCGGTGTCTGCAGTGCCGGTCATGCCAGCCAGCTTGTTATAAATGCGGAAGTAGTTCTGAAAAGTGATCGAGGCCAGGGTTTGATTTTCTTTCTGGATTGCCACACCCTCTTTTGCTTCTACCGCCTGATGCAACCCATCCGACCAGCGCCGCCCCGACATCAGGCGCCCGGTAAATTCATCGACGATGACCACTTCGCCATTCTGTACTACGTAATGTTGATCGCGAAAATACAAATGCTGCGCGCGTAACGCGGCGTACAAATGGTGTATCAGCGTGATATTGGCGGGATCGTACAAACTGCCGCCCATGACCAGCAGGCCCGCTTCCGCCAACAATTCCTCGGCATGTTCGTGGCCGGTTTCGGTCAGCAAAATCTGGTGATTTTTTTCGTCTACACTAAAATCGCCGGGGCCATCTTCTTGTTGCTGACGTTGCAATTTAGCGGCCAGCAAAGTCATTTGCGCATAGACCGTAACGTTATCTTCGGCCTGACCGGAAATGATCAGCGGGGTACGCGCCTCATCAATCAGGATCGAGTCCACCTCGTCCACGATGGCAAAATTAAGTGGTCGCTGAAAACGCTCTTCCACCTGTGTTGCCATGTTGTCCCGCAAGTAGTCAAAACCGAATTCGTTATTGGTGCCATAGGTAATGTCGGCGGCATAGGCAGTTTTCTTTTTGTCGGGGGGCATCTGCGACAGAATCACGCCCACTGATAAACCCAGAAAACGGTACAGCTTGCCCATCCACTCGGCATCACGGCTGGCCAGATAATCATTTACCGTTACCACGTGCACGCCGCGTCCGCCCAGCGCATTCAGATAAGCCGGCAAAGTCGCCATCAGCGTCTTGCCTTCACCGGTGCGCATTTCGGCAATCTTGCCGAAATGTAGCGCCATACCACCAATCAACTGCACATCGTAATGACGCATGCCAAATACGCGGCGGCTCGCTGCGCGCACCACGGCAAAGGCCTCCGGCAATAACGAATCCAGTGATTCGCCTTGCGCGGAACGCTGCTTGAAGCTTTCAGTTTTCTGGCGCAGTTCGTCATCGCTCAATTTGGCAATGTCGGCTTCCAGTTTATTGATGGATTGTGCAGTTGCATAATACTGCTTGAGCAAGCGGTCATTGCGACTGCCGAAGATTTTTTTCAGTGCACTTGAAATCATGTTTTTTGTTTTCTCAACCACAAATAAAAAGGGTGAGGGGCTATCATCGCCTCACCCTCGGTCAGAGTCACCGTGGCGACTCCAAAAATTTCGTTGCTATCTACTAGCGGCTGCGTTCTGCAAAAAACGCACGGGGTTCTGAGCGACACCTTTGTAACGAACTTCAAAGTGCAGGTGGCTACCAGTTGAGCGCCCAGTGCTGCCTACCTCGGCGATCTTGTCACCGCGCCGCACCATTTGACCCACCTTGACCAACAGCTTCGAAGCATGTGCGTAACGGGTAACAATGTTGTTGCCGTGATCAATCTCGACCATATTACCATACTGCGGATGGTTATCCGCGTATGCCACAACACCGCCCGCCGAAGCATAGATTGCCGTCCCGGTTGGAACCATATAATCCACTCCTTCGTGCATGGCTCTCTGCCCGGTAAAGGGGTCGATGCGCCAACCGAAGTTGGACGAATACCAGCCTTCTTTAATCGGGGCAACCGAGGGAAGCAGTTTGCTGCTCAACTGGTTCTGCATCAACATGGTTTCCAGCGCAGTCAGCTTGTCGCTGCGATCACCGACAATCTGGGTCAAGTGCTGCAACTCCTGCTCCAGATCCATTGCCGTCATTTGCTGTGCAGATGGAGTGACCAGCGGGCCACCTTGCGCAGGCGGCTGGTCAAACATGAATTCCTGCGGTTTCATTCCGGTCAGCTTGGCGAGACGGCCGCCCAACGTGTCCAGACGTTGCAATTGCGCCTGCATTTGGCCCAATTTCGCTGCCATGGCATCTAGGCTGCTGTGCATGTAGGACTGCTGCTTTTGCCGTTCTTCATTCTGCTCGTTGATTAACAGTGCCCGCGCATCTGTTCCCAGCACGGCGGGCGCATAATGTACCAGCGCATACTGCAAAGCAGTTGCGGCAACCAGCACCAGCACGCACAACAGCAGCATGAAAAATAGTATATGCGGCTTGCCCAGTGTAATACTGCGAGCCTTTGCCAAACGACTGGAAACTAGAATAATATTCATGCCTCCCCCTTCTGATTCAATTTTCGAATACCGTGGCACAGCACCTGAAATCACTATTCAACAGCTCTCCGGAGCTCCATTCAATATTGGACAAAGCCCGGATTTTGTCTGCCTTGCAGCAACACTTTGTCAGCGTCGCGCCGCAGCTGGCCGAAGCCAGCGTGGTCATCGGCCTGCAATTCGGGACGTTAAGCATTGCCAGCACGAATGCCACTATCGCCGCAAAATTGCGTCAACTGGCGCCAGAAATCGCAGCCAATTTACAAAACAGGGGGTGCGAGGTTAGCGGAATCCGGGTTAAGGTGCAAGTTGCCTATAACCGCGCTCCGCCCAAAGCAATGCAACGCAAACTCGGCAACTCGGCTCGAAATGCACTGCACGAACTTGGTACGATACTGAAAAGTGACTCGCCGCTTAAAGTTGCCGTGGAAAACATGGCGAAAAAATAGGCTAAACAACCGCAGTAAGCTCGCTCAGTCCGTTCATATAGGGACGTAACACTTCCGGTATAGCAACACTGCCATCCGCACGCTGATTATTCTCTAGCAGCGCAACCAGAGTACGCCCCACTGCCAGCCCGGAGCCATTCAAGGTGTGCAGCAATTCCGGCTTGCCCTGTTCGTTGCGGAAGCGCGCCTGCATGCGCCGTGCCTGGAATGCTTCGAAATTAGAGCAGGAAGAAATTTCGCGATAGGTGTTTTGTGCGGGCAGCCACACTTCGATGTCATAGGTCAGCGCGGCGGAAAACCCCATGTCGCCGGTGCATAACTTCACCACACGATACGGCAAACCCAATTTCTGCAAAATAACTTCGGCATGACCCAGCAATTGTTCCAGCGCGGCATAAGACTCATCGGGATGCACCATCTGCACCAGCTCCACCTTGTCGAACTGGTGCTGACGGATCATGCCGCGCGTATCGCGCCCGTATGAACCGGCCTCAGAACGGAAGCACGGCGTGTGCGCCACGAACTTCAGCGGCAGTTTTTCCAACGGCACGATCTCGTCGCGCACCATGTTGGTCAGAGGGACTTCGGCGGTGGGGATGAGATAGAAAACACGATGTGTTGCAAAAAAATGGGTTGTTGGGTCTTCTGACCTATTTATTGGCATTGGAACATTAAATAAATCTTCCTCGAACTTCGGCAACTGCCCAGTGCCACGCATGGATTCTGCGTTCACGATGTAAGGCACATAAGCCTCGGTGTAACCGTGCTGCTCTGTATGCACATCGAGCATGAACTGCGCCAGAGCGCGATGCAGCCGTGCCAACCCACCCTTTAGTACCGAAAAGCGCGCGCCACTGATCTTGGCGGCGGTATCAAAATCCAATCCCAGCTTTTCACCCAGCTCAACGTGATCCTTCACTTTGAAATCGAATTGGGTCGGTGCGCCGACTTTGCGCATCTCAACATTGTCCGCCTCCGACTTGCCGTGCGGCACATCGGCATGCGGTGTATTGGGAATAACTTCAAGAAACACCTTGAGTTTGAGCTGCACGTCCTCCAGTTGCGCTTCAAGATTCTTCAGTTCATCACCCAAGTTCGCCACCTCAGCCATAATCGCCGACACGTCCTCACCCTTGGCCTTGGCCGCGCCTATCAGTTTCGAGCTGGTATTACGTTTGGCTCGCAGCTCCTGCGTGCGTGTTTGTATGGTCTTGCGCGCAGCTTCCAGTTGTTCGAGCCGCGCCGTGTCCAATACATAGCCGCGCGTTGCCAAACGCGCCGCCACTGCGGCCAGATCGTTTCTCAATGCCTGAATATCCAACATGCTGCCTTATCCCTTTTTGTTTTTTTCTGCCGCGTCCAGCTCACGCAAGTGCGCCAATTTCTCCGCGATCTTCGCTTCCAGCCCCTGCCGACTGGGCTGATAGAAATTTACTTGCGGCATGTCCTCGGGCAGGTAATTCTCACCTGCGGCGTAACCACCCGCTTCATCATGCGCATACCGATAATCCTTGCCGTAATCCAGTTGCTTCATCAGCTTGGTCGGCGCATTGCGCAGATGCAGCGGCACTTCACGCGAGCCATCCTGACTGACGAACGCGCGCGCGGCATTATACGCGACATACCCGGCATTCGATTTTGGCGCGCAGGCCAGATACAACACGGCCTGCGCCAATGCCAGCTCGCCTTCCGGCGAGCCAAGCCGTTCATAAGTCTGCGCTGCATCCAGTGCCAGTTGAATGGCACGCGGATCAGCCAAGCCGACGTCCTCCCATGCCGTGCGCACGATGCGCCGCGCCAAATAACGAGGGTCGGCGCCGCCGTCCAGCATACGCGTGAACCAGTACAGCGCGGCATCTGGGTTGGAACCACGCACCGATTTATGCAATGCGGAGATTTGATCGTAAAAGGCTTCGCCGCCCTTGTCGAAACGGCGCAGATTTTGCGCCAGCGCACGATCCAGAATACCACTGTCTATCCTGCTCACACCGGCTGTTTCAGCCGCAGTTTGTAATTGTTCCAGGGTATTCAACAAACGCCGTGCATCGCCATCCGCATAGCCGATGATGCGTTCGCGTGCGTCATCATCAAATTCCAATTCCTGCAAAGCAATTTTTCGCGCACGCTCAAACAACTGCGCCAACTCTTCCGCCGACAATACATGCAGCACGTACACTTGGGCGCGCGACAGCAGTGCGTTGTTGACTTCGAACGACGGATTCTCGGTGGTGGCGCCGATGAAAGTGACCAAGCCTTGCTCAACAAACGGCAGGAACGCATCCTGCTGTGATTTGTTGAAACGATGTACTTCGTCCACAAACAGAATGGTGTGACGGCCACTCTGCTGCAATACCTGTTGCGCTTGTGCGATGGCCTCGCGGATGTCCTTCACGCCGGACAACACTGCCGACAGCGGCACAAACTCGGCATCGAAGGCAGAGGCCATGAGCCGCGCCAGCGTGGTCTTGCCCACTCCCGGCGGCCCCCACAAAATCATCGAATGCGGTTTACCGGATTGAAAGGCCAAACGCAACAGCCTGCCTTCAGCCAGCAAATGCGCTTGGCCAATCACTTCATCAATTTTTTTCGGGCGCAGTCGCTCCGCTAATGGGGCAGCGGGTTGAGCGGAAGCAAACAAGTTGTCCATAAAACCATTCCAGACCTATTTTGAATGGAATATACCGGGATCATTCGCCGATTACATCCGCGCCACTGGGCGGCGTAAAACGAAATTGCTGTTCGGGAAACTTTGGATTGCGCTGCAAGGCTGAAAATCGCAGCACCGTTTTGCGTCCATAGGCATCCTGCAATTCCATGGTGACCAGTTGTGCTTGCGCATTGAATGCCATGAGTATCTTGTCTGAACTGCTGTCCTGCGCTTTTGGTGTGGCCTTCAACCAATCCAGACCATCCTGATTGCCGCTTTCCTGTAACGTAAAAGCGTGCTCGATTTCGTTACTGCCAGCCAGCAAAGCGGCGGGGCTGCTGCCTAACGCCGCGTCCAGTTTTTTGACTGTCACTTGATTCAGGTCCACATCGTACAACCAGAATTTCACGCCATCCCCCACGATGATTTGCTGATAAGGTTTCTGGTAAGTCCAGCGAAATTTGCCGGGACGCTGAAACTGCATGACGCCCGACGCATTCTGGATTTGCTGACCATTCTGGTCCAGCACCACCTGAGTAAAATTCGCCTGCGCGGAATGCGTCGCAGCAATGAAGGATTTCAATTTTTCGATGGCGGCGGCGTGCGCACCGAATGGCACCAGACAAAGCGCAGTCAGGCATATTTTCTTGAGCATATAATTTCTACCTGTTCTGGTTTCAAGTTGATTTGGGGGCGAGCACTTCACGATTGCCATTACTCTGCATCGCCGAGACAATGCCGGCGGCTTCCATTTGCTCGACCAGACGCGCGGCGCGGTTATAGCCTATGCGTAAATGACGCTGCACCAACGAAATTGAGGCACGGCGATTTTTAACCACAATCTCGACCGCCTGGTCATACAACGGGTCGGCTTCCGTATCCAGCAGCATACCTTCGGCGCCGTCTCCCGCCTCTTCCGGCGAATTGAGCACACCATCAATGTACTGCGGCTCACCCTGCGCCTTGAGATATTCGGCGACACGGTGCACCTCCTGATCGGACACAAATGCGCCGTGCACGCGCTGCGGGAAGCCGCTGCCGGGCGGTAAATACAACATGTCACCCTGACCCAACAACGCCTCCGCCCCCATCTGATCGAGAATGGTACGCGAATCGATTTTGCTCGACACCTGAAACGCGATACGGGTCGGCACATTGGCTTTTATCAGACCGGTAATCACGTCCACCGAGGGGCGTTGCGTTGCAAGCACCAGATGAATGCCGGATGCGCGCGCCTTTTGCGCCAAACGTGCAATCAACTCTTCGATCTTTTTACCCACCACCATCATCAGGTCGGCGAGCTCATCAATGAACACCACAATCAACGGCAAATCTTCCAGCGCTTCCGGATTGTCCGGTGTCAAGGTATATGGGTTGGTCAGCGGCTGTTTGGCTTTGATCGCATCGCGTACTTTCTGGTTATAACCGGCAATGTTACGCACGCCCAGCGCAGACATTAACCGGTAGCGTCGGTCCATTTCTTTCACACACCAGCTCAGGCCGGATGCCGCTTGACGCATATCGGTGACCACCGGTGCGAGCAAATGCGGAATGCCTTCATATACCGACAACTCCAGCATCTTCGGATCGATCAACAGCAAGCGCACATGCTGCGGCGTCGCTTTGTAAAGCAGACTCAGAATCATTGCGTTGATTGCCACCGACTTACCTGAACCAGTCGTGCCGGCCACCAAGACGTGCGGCATTTTTGCCAGATCTGCGACCACCGGTTTTCCGGAAATATCTTTGCCCATCGCGATGGTCAAATCGGAATTCATCTCAGCATAGGCCTGCGAACTGAGGATTTCGGACAGCTGCACCATCTGCCGTTTGGGATTTGGCAATTCCAGCGCCATATAGGCTTTGCCGGGTATGGTTTCAACCAGACGAATGCTGACCACCGACAGGGCGCGCGCCAGATCTTTTACCAGATTGGTAATCTGGCTGCCCTTCACGCCCACTGCCGGGTCGATTTCGTAGCGTGTAATCACCGGCCCCGGATAGGCTGCAACAACCCTGACTTCGATACCGAAATCTTTGAGCTTGTGCTCAATCAAGCGTGAAGTGAAGGCCAGTGTTTCGGCCGGAACCATTTCAACATTCTGGTCGGCTGCATCGAGCAAATGCAGGGGAGGAAAAGGTGAATCGGGCATATCGGCGAATAACGGAGCTTGTTTTTCTGCACTGACACGCCGCGATTGGGGCACGTCGAGAATCGGCATTTCGATGTATATCGGCTGATAATCTTCGACACGCCGCTTCTCTTCCTCTACTAAAGCGTTGCGTTGACTCATGGCCTGTGTGCCGATGCGTTTATCCTGCCAAGTTTGCCAAATGCGCGCCAGCCACTGCCAGGTGGACTCAATGATTGTCCCCAGCCAGTCCATCAAACGCAACCAGGACAACCCGCTGAATACACTGAAGCTGGCCGCGAGCACTGCCAGCAGCACCAGCGTTGCGCCGATAAAACCGAACAAGCGTTCCAGTGCGTCACCCAACACCATACCGAGCATCCCGCCGGGGGCCAACGGCAAGGCTATTTTCAGCGTGTGCAGGCGTATCGCTTCCAGTGCGCTGCTGGACAGCAGCAGCACGACGAAGCCAATCATTGCAATCCACACCGCGCGTTTATTGAAAACACTGTTCGCACCAAGATGGTGGTACCCGGTCCATACTTGTTGCAGCAGCAGTAGCACAACCCACCAGGCAGAAAAACCAAACAAATAAAACAACAGATCGGAAACATATGCGCCGAACACACCAGCCGGATTACTGGTGATGCCGGCGACATTGTATGACCAGGCCGGATCGGTAGGCTGATAACCATACAAAGCCACCGCAAGATACAGCCCGCCGGCGATCAACAGCAGCCAGCGTGACTCGCGCAGCAAGACCAATAATTTGCTTTCGGACTGATCATGGCTTGCCTCAGCCATAACGTGCTCCGTCCCGATTTGCAGCGCCGCCAACCCATCCTGTTGTTACATAAAATCCCATGATTATTTTTCCTGTTTTCAGCAACACAAGCTCTGTTGTTTATCATGCCAATCATAACACCAGGGCGGGCCGTCCCTGACCGCTTTGCCCGCTTTTAATGCAGCGCCAGCAGTGCTCGAATGTCCTGCGCCAGCAAATCGGCAGGCTGCCGGTCACCTGCCATCAAGCGCACCTTGCCTTGCGTATCAATCAGGTAGGTGAACGTCGAGTGATCCAGCGTATAGCCGGATGAAGTCGGATTTTTGCTGTAATCGACCCGAAATTTTTGCGCCACACTGGCGGTTTCCTGCACGTCGCCATACAGTCCCAGGAACACAGGAGAGAACGAAGGAACAAATTTCGCCAACAGTTCGCGTGTGTCGCGCTCTGGGTCGAGTGTGATGAACAACACCTGCACCTTATCTGCATCGTTACCCAACAACCGCATGGTTTGCGCCAGATCGGCCAGCTTGGTCGGACAAACGTCCGGGCAATGGGTATAACCAAAAAACAGCACGACTACCTTGCCGCGGAAATCTGCCAATGTGCGCGGCTTTCCGTTGTGATCGGTCAAGTGAAAATCAGCTTGTACGAATCTGTTGCCCACATCGCTGGCATGAAACACGGAGGATGATTGATGCCCATTGCAAGCCATCAGCAACAGCGTGGGCATCAACAGCAATAATTTCAGATGTTTAATTTTATGACTCCAATAATTTCAAATTGAGCCGTGATGAAATTTCACCCGCATCAGGCCGTGACTGAAATGGCACAATCCCCAATAAGGGGGCGGCAATACGCTGTTGCAGCGCAGCGATATTTTCCGTCTGGTGGGACATACTCACTGCGATTCCGTTCGCCACCCAGCCGGCAAGCCGGACGCCCCGCGCGGCGATTGCTTCACAGGTGAGCAAGGCATGATTCAAACAGCCGAGGCGTAATCCCACTACTAATATGACTGGTATGCCCAGCTGCCGGACCAGCTCGGCGCTATCCTGTTCCGCATTCAATGGCACACGAAAACCGCCTGCACCTTCCACAATGACCACATCTGCCAAGCTCTGCAGCGCACGGAACGATTTTACAATGCGCGCAAGATCAATGCTGACACCTGCCTGTTGCGCGGCAATGTGCGGCGCAATCGCTTGGGCAAAACAATACGGGTTCACCTGATTTTCATCCGCCAGCACATTACTCGCGGCGCGTAACTGCTTGACGTCTTCGTGCATATCGTTGCCGACACGACCTGCGGCGACCGGTTTCATACCGACCACACGCTTGCCCTGCGCCGCGAAACCATGCAGCAGCGCGCAACTGACCAGCGTCTTGCCAACGCCGGTGTCGGTGCCGGTGACAAAATAGCTCATCTCAGCAACTGCGAGCCGCGCGGCGCGGCAATAATTTTTTCATAATTTGAAATCCGTCCTGACAATGGCTCGTCCGTCTGCTGTTTGCTTCGGCTGGGGCTTCCACGCGTGTCCGTAGACTACTTCAAACGTGGCGGGCAATCTGCCGTCATGGCGCAACTGCTCATAATTTTCCACCAGACGAGTCCACGCCTGTTTGCCCATCAAGCCTTGTCCACGGCCAGCCGTGGCGTTATGCGCGCCAATCGCCTTGAGGTCATACAACACGGCACGCACATCCGCATAAGTCAGCGTCAGATATTCCATGTCCATCACCGGCTCGGCAAAACCGCTGTGCGATAACATATCACCAATGTCATGCATGTCGGCAAAACGGTTCAGGTGATTATGTTGATCGACACCGCGAAAAGAGGCTCTTAATTCTTTCAATGTATCTGGTCCGAAGGTGCTGAACATCAATAAGCCATCAACTTTTAATAGGCGATGCAATCCGGCAAAGGTGGCCGGTAAATCGTTACACCATTGCAGCGCCAGATTCGACCACACCATATCGACACTGTTTGCCGCAAACGGCAACGCTTCCATGTCGCCGCAAACCTGCATCTGCCTTGTGCCGCCAAATAATTTCTGCCACCAGTTAAAGCGCCCATGCGCAGTACGCAGCATATCAATGGCAATATCCAGGGCTATCATTTGCGCCGTCGGATAGTGTTGCGATAATTGCCGCGTACCCCATCCCGTACCGCTACCGGCATCCACTATACGTGCGGGTTGCAGCTTGATATAAGCAAGCCGTTCCAGCATGCGATTGCACACCTCACGCTGCAAAACAGCGGCTGCATCATAATTTTCCGCAGCGCGATTGAACGCGCGGCGCATGAGTTGCTTGTCGATCAAAAATTCATTCATGCACAGTTTCCATCGTAAAAACGAATCAGACGTTCGGCAAATTCATCCGGATGCGACAAAAATGGCACATGCGCCGCCCCATTTATCACTTCCAGTTGCGCATCTGGTATCTGCTTGACCATATATTGTGACGCTGCCAACGGCACCAGCGTATCTTGCGCGCCTGCCACGACCAGCACGGACGGCTTGATCTCAGCCAGAGTGCTGCGTAAATCAACGTCGCGCAATAATTCCAGTCCTTCTTGCAATGCTTGCAAATCAGGTGTGCCGTGACTGAACAGCATGGCACGTAAAGCAGCTAATACTTCGCGCTCCCGTTCACTGCCACGCGTTTGCAAAGCGAGGAATCGGCGCAACGTCAGGGCGCCATCCTGTTGTAACGCAGCGGCAAATTCTGTCAACACATCCGCAGACATTGCACACGGCCAATCTTGTCTGGCCACAAAACAGGGTGAGCAAGCTATCAGCGCCAAGCGCTTTATTTTTTGTGGGTACCTCGCCGCCCAACGCAAGGCGATCTGCCCGCCTAACGACCAGCCGCAAATGGCAAGCGGCTCGTTGAATTGCGCAGCCAATTCATCAACAATCGCGTCCAGCGTGAGCGGAACAACCCTTTTGCTATAACCATGTCCGGGCAAATCTAGCGCAAGCACGCGAAAATGCTGCGCCAATGGCGCCGTGACAGCACGCCACATTCCACCATGCATGCCCCAGCCGTGTATCAGCAACAACGGTGCGCCACTGCCGCTGGATTCAACGTGCAAGCTCATCTAATGTTTCCAACAAGCGCTGCACATCTGCGGCGCTGTGCGCGGCAGACAAGGTGATACGCAAACGCGCCGTGCCTGCCGGAACGGTGGGCGGGCGAATCGCGCTGAGCCAGATACCGCGTTCACGCAGCGCAACAGCCAGGTTTGCCGCGGCCTGATTTTCTCCGATCAATAAGGGTTGTATCGCTGTGTCAGACGGCAGCAATGCCCAAGGCAGCCCGCGCAAACCATTACGCAACTGCGCAATCAGCAGTTGCAAATGGGCGCGCTGCTCATCGCCCTCGACAATCAACTGCAAACTTTCCAGCACTGCACCGGCCAATGCGGGCGGACTGGCCGTGGTATAGATATAGCTGCGCGCATGATTGATGAGTGTATCAATCACCACCTGTTCAGCCGCGACGAACGCGCCAAATACACCGGCGGCCTTGCCCAACGTCGCCATGTAAATAATACGTGATGAAGCAATCCTGAAATGTGATAAAGAACCACGCCCCTGCTCACCCAACACGCCGAAACCATGCGCATCATCGACCAGCAACCAGGCATCATGCTGCTCACACAAGGTCAGCAAATCGGGCAAAGGCGCGATATCTCCATCCATACTGAATACCGCGTCGGTGACGATGAGCTTGCGCCCACTGCCGGTTTGTTCCAGCAACCGTGCGAGTTGCACGGTATCACGATGACGATAGCGTTTTACCGTGGCACGCGACAACAACATCGCATCATTCAGCGAAGCATGGTTGAGTTTGTCGGCGAACACTGTGTCGCCCTTGCTCACCAGGGCCTGCACAATACCCAGATTGGCCATGTAGCCGGTGGAGAACAACAATGCCGCAGGCAAATTAACGAATTGCGCCAGCGCGCCTTCAAGTTGCTGATGTAACTGTGTGTGACCGCTGACCAAATGTGCCGCGCCTGAGCCAACGCCATATTGCGCGGCGCTTTGTTGCAGTGCGGCAATCAAGCGCGGGTGATTGGCCAGTCCCAGGTAATCGTTGCTGCAGAAGGATAAATAAGCCTGACCGTCTATCAGGATATGGGCTGACTGCGGACTTTGCAGCGTGTGCCGCTGCCGCAACAAGCCAAGCATGGCGCGCCGGTTCAATTCATTTTGCAATTCAGTGCGGGGCATGTTTGTCGCAGATAGCACAGAAATCACGGAGCGGAATGAGTTCTGTTTTTGTCTTTACGCCGCCGTCTCTATGCACTTTCTGGCTGACGTTTTTCCGTAGCTGGATACATGCCGAGCTTATCCAGTAGCGCCCGGTCTTTTTCCACCTCCGGATTGGCGGTAGTCAGTAATTGTTCGCCGTAGAAAATCGAATTCGCCCCGGCCAAAAAGCATAATGCCTGAATGGCATCTGACATCTGTTGCCGTCCGGCGGAAAGCCGCACCCGCGCAGTCGGCATGGTGATGCGCGCCACAGCAATGGTGCGCACAAAATCCAGCGGATCCAAATCTTCTGTCTGTGCTAACGCAGTGCCCTCGACCTTGACCAGATTGTTGATCGGTACGCTCTCCGGGTAAGGTTCCAGATTGGCCAACTGCGCGATCAAACCGGCACGCTGCGTCAAATTCTCGCCCATGCCGACGATGCCGCCGCTGCACACATGCATACCTGCACGGCGCACACGCTCCAGCGTATCCAGCCGGTCCTGATAGTCACGCGTCGTGATGATGTCGCCATAAAATTCCGGCGCGGTATCCAGATTGTGATTATAGTAATCCAGCCCGGCGGCTTGTAATTGGCTGGTTTGCGCGTCATTCAACATGCCCAGCGTGGCGCAGGTCTCCAGCCCCAGCCCGCGTACCGCCTTGATCATTTCCACCACGCTGTGCATGTCTGCATCGCTCGGTTCACGCCACGCTGCGCCCATGCAAAAGCGCGTCGCACCGTTCTGCTGCGCGGCATGTGCAGCAGAACGCACCGTCTCAACATCAAGCATCTGCTGATTGTCCACGCCGGAGGCGTGAAATGACGATTGCGGGCAGTAGCCACAATCTTCTGAACAACCACCGGTCTTGATCGACAACAATGTGGAAAGCTGCACGGCATTGGCATCAAAATGTGTGCGATGCACTTGCTGGGCGCGGTACAGCAAATCAGCGAAGGGTAGATTGAACAGTGCTTCGATGTCTTGCACACGCCAGCGTTGTGGCGCAGCAACCGGTTTTGCCGGGCGAAAAAATTCTATTACCTGAGAGTTCATGGCGGCCTGAAGAGAAGGATGTTTGTGGTTAAATGACATCATCATGGAAAGGCGGATGACTTGTCAAATCCAAACAGCATTTTACTAAACATAAGCTCACGAATTAAGCATCTGCTCCCCACTCAGCCGTGCGTGCTGTGCGGCACGATGAGTCACGATGGCCAGTGGTGTCTGGCTTGCGATGAAGCACTGCCCTATGCCGATCAGCCGCATTGCCCGGTGTGCGCCTTGCCCGCTCCGCAGGGTCAAGTGTGCGGGCGGTGTCTGACGCAGCCACCTTTATTCAGCCAAACCACCGCCCTGTTTAATTACACCTTCCCGATTGACAAGCTGATACAGGCCATGAAATACGGTGAACAGGTGGCTTTGGCATACAGCTTCGCGGCAAAACTCAGCCGCCGCATCGACTCAAACAGCCTGCCAGATTACCTCATCCCGATGCCGCTGCATCCCGCCAAATTGCGCGAACGCGGCTTCAACCAATCGTCATTGCTTGCCAAAAAAATCAGTCGTGAACTCAAACTGAAACTCTTGCCTGATGCCTGTCGGCGCCTGCGCGACACACCACCGCAATCCGCCTTGCCGTGGAAAGAGCGCGCTGCAAATGTACGCAACGCGTTTTCCTGCGAGATGGATTTGACTGGCAAGCACGTTGCTTTAGTGGATGACGTGCTGACCACCGGAGCAAGCCTGAACGCACTGGCCGATACGGTTAAACGACAAGGAGCAGCAAAAATCAGCGCGTGGGTTGTCGCCAGAACGTTGCTGCAGTACAAAAACTAAAGTGTTTTGAGTCTTTGCCGCACAAACTCCTGCAATTCTGGATTGAGCGTTTTGCTCTCCAGAGCACGCTTGAAGACATCCCGGGCATCAACATTGCGTTGCAACGCCTGTAAAGATATACCGCAACCGACCAACCAGATACCGTTCTTCGGCACACTCTGCAAGGCAACCTGATAATGCGTGACCGCTTCCTCGTGTCTATCCTGGCGTTGCAATAACGCCGCCAGAAAGGCTTGGTAATCTGCCTGCTGACCGGCATACGGCAGATATTTTTGCAGCGTTGCCAATGCATCCGGCACGGCACCGCGCTCCACTTCCAGACGCGCCAGCAGTATGGCAAATTTGCTCTGCTCCGGGCTGATCCTCAAGCCCTCTTCCAGCTCGCGCTCGGCATCGTCACCGCGTTTATTCTCCAGCAATAATGCAATCAATGCGTGCCGCGCGGCGTCATGCTTTTCGTCAAACTTTAATGCGGCCTGATAGCGTTCCATGGCATCCGTGACACGACCTTCCTGCATCAGCGTCACCCCTTTGCGAAATTCGGCATCGGCCTGTTGCGCCGGGCTAACCCGTTTGATTGGCACAGTATTGTCGATTACAGCAGCAGGCTTGGCGGCGCCCGGTATGGCGCCGGTCGGCGATTGAACTGGTAACGCTGCCAGCTTGGGCGGAACACCCGCGGGCGGACGCTTTGTCGACGTTGATTTTGGCTGAACAACAGTATGGGGCTGGTGTTTGTTTTTACCTGTCCGCAGGGTGGAGGGCACGCTGGCCAATTCAAAGCTCAGTTGCAAATCGGCCGCAAGCGGTTTTTCATCAGGCTGCTTTGCCACACCAGATGCCGCATCATTTACCACGCTTGGCGCCGCATCGACAACGGGCTTGGCCGCACTGATCTTCGGTTCGGCTGGAAGCTCTTTTTTAACCGGCGCTGTAACAACAGGTTGGCTGCTTTGTCTCCCGTGCCATATCCATGCACCGGCAGCAGCAATCAAAGCAAACGTCAACATCAGCATTATCAGTTTGTTTTTTTGCTCGCCCTGCGCCGGTACCGGACGCACCGTCTCCTGCTTGGCAGAGACATTGACGCCGCGCTGCTCGAGTTGGTTGAGCACTTCGTTGATCACACTCATCGCAATATCATCCAGCCTATCGCTGCCGCAGCCAACACAACAATCGTGGTCAATCCAAACGCGACCGGAAACCAATCGCGGCGCACTTCAGGCGTATCGGCAGCCGCAGCACGAATGTGTTTGGCCGAAACCTGTTGCCGCCCTTCGCCGAATGCCAGCATCAACGATTTGTGCGCAACGATATTGATGAGTCGCGGCGTACCACCGGTAGTGCGCTGCAATGTGGCCACCGCCGATTTGTTAAACAATGTTTCACCGGAAAACCCCGCCACCGCGACGCGGTGGCGCAGATAACGATCCAGCTCGTCTTTACGCAAGCCCTGCAGCTCATATTGGAAACTGATGCGCTGGCGTAATTGACGGATTGAATAGTGGCGTAAATTTTCATTCAGTTCCGGCTGCCCGAACAGCACCACTTGCAGCAGCTTGCGTTTCTCCGTTTCCAGATTGGTGAGCAAACGCAATACTTCAAGACTTTGCATAGGCATGGCCTGCGCTTCATCCAGACACACCAGCGCACGCTGCCCGTTGCGCGCATAGTCGAGCAGCGCGCGGGTCAATGATTTCAAGAGCTGGTGCTGATCAATATTTTTTTCGATCGGCACGCGAAACTCTTCTGCCAAAGCCAGCAGCAAACTGTGCGGTTCGAGATAGGGATTGGGTATATAGGCAACAACGAAACGCGGCGCAGGCAATGCAACATAACCGGCGACCTGATCGGCGTCTTTTGGTAGCCCATCAGCATCCTGATCCTGCGTGCCGATCGGCGTAGTCGATTGCCGCCCCTGGTTCAGGGTGGAAATGAATTTGCGGCACAACAGCGTCTTGCCGTTTCCCACTTCGCCGGTAATCTTGATAAAACCCTCACCGTTGCGCGCCGCCACCAGCAAGGTGTTGAGCGCTTCCTGGTAACTGGAACAGGCGAAGAAAAAACTGGTGTCTGGAGTTAAACCGAAGGGCGATTCACGCAAGCCAAAGTGCTGAAGATACATATCTAGGGGTTGGCATCCTGCCCGGCCATGCCATTCAACCGATCCCGGCTGCTGGTAATATCCTGCGACCAGTCCTTGTTGCTATCCACGATGGTGGGTTTCAACAGGATGATCAGCTCACGCTTTTCGGTGCTTTGCGAGGTTTGACCGAACAATGTCTTCGGCAGCCCCGGCAAGCCGGAACGGTCATCCGCGCTGGCCTGACGCATCAGGCCGCCAATCGCCACAATCTGCCCGTCGCGGGCGCGCACGATGCTGTCAGTTTCGGAAACAGAGCTGGAAGCCAGCGGCAATGTCAGCGTGCCACCACTAGCGGCACCAAGATTAACGGACAGGTTTTTCTGGGTTACCTGACTCACCGAAGGATGGACATGCAAAATGATTTCATTGTTCTCGTCTATGCGCGGTGTCACATCCAGCGCAATACCGGAAAAGAACGGCTGCACTGTAATGGTTGGCGTGGTAGTGGTGGCAGTTCCGGTGGTGGTGGTGGTGGAAACGTTGGTAACAAAAAAGTCATCCGTGCCGACTTTAAGTATCGCCTTCTGGTTGTTGATGGTCGCGATACGCGGGCTGGACAGCACATGCACATTGCCCTGTGATTCCAGAAAATTCAGCAACGCGGCAAAATTTCCGGTTTGAAAAGCCAGGCCAAACAACGAACCGGTGGCTGCCGTGGTAGCAGACAAGCCACTGCTGGGAATGGTTACCGCTCCGGAGACCAAGGCTCTGCCGGGGATGGCAGCCAACTGGCCGTTAGTCAGCGGACCAGTGGTGGCAAGAACGCTATTGGACGATATTGGACCAACGGCAAGGCGGCTGTTCGGATTGTTCTTGAACGCGGCCCAATTTACGCCGGACTGATAACCATCGCTCAACTGCACTTCGACAATCTTGGCTTCCAGGATCACCTGACGCTCGACGGAAATCTGCGATGCCTTGAGATAGGCGGAAATATTCCTCATTTCATCCGGCATGGCACGCACCACGATCACGCCTGATATCGGACTGACCACCACGCTGCGCCCTGTCTCCGTCCCCACGATTGCCTTTAACGATTTCTCCAGCTCAGTCCAAAAATCCGTCTTATCGGTGGTGGTCACCCTGCTGCTGTCCAGTGCGGAGCTTGTCGGCGAAGCCGTGGTAGTGCTGCTGCCCGTGGTACCACCGGTAGGGCTGTCTGAAACCGAACCGGATATGACGTGCAGCAAGGAGGTGCCGGCCCGTGTCCCGGTCAAATAATTCACCTGAAAAATTCGGGTCTGCAACGCAATCGGCTGAATATAAATCCGGTTGTCGTCCACCTTGTACTCATAACCGTATATCTGGCGTATCGTTTCCAGCGCATCAAATACGGTTACATCTTTGAGGTTCAGCGAAATGTTGCCGCTGACATCCGGGGGCAACAGCATACTGTAGCGCGTACCGGAAACAATCGCCATGAACACCTGACTGACCGGGGTGTTATTCACGGCCAGATCAAACCGGGTTTCGAGTGGCTTGTTCTCCACCCCGGGCATATCCAACGTCAACGGTGGCAGCAGGGCATTATTCACCGCGCTATCTGCCTTGTCAGCCTGCGTGCTGTCCTGCACCGCCCGATCCATTTCGTGCTGAATCGCCTGCGCAGTTCGAGTATCAACTTTTGGCGTTGCGCACCCCGCGATCAACAACACCGCGCCAAGCCATAAGATCGTTCTCATTTTTTCTCCTCCGGTGCGACTTGTTTAGCTTTGCGTTTGGTAGACCGTTGTTTAACTTTCGGCAAGGGCGCATCAACCATGCTGCTGCCCCGCTTGGTAATTTTGACGCCCGGGAACAGGCTCAACACCTGCCGCCCCTGCGTGCCCTGTAACACGACGTTTCCTTCATTGACCTCGATCAATTTTGCGTCGCCATGTTTTCTCCCCAGTTCTACCGTCTCGCCATCAATAATCGCAGCGCGGTGATTCCCTGAAATCAGCACGGATTGCAAACCATTCGATGGCTTGTCGACTACAGCGCCGGGCGCTTCCAGCACAGCCGGGGGTCGAGTGGGGTCGGGCAGATTTTCTGCGCTGGCCGCACCGGACACCGCGCACAACAAACCGAACCACGCCGCCCTGCTCATACCGTCAACCATGTTTTATCCAGACTCAGAGTATACAAGGTCAAGGTCAATACCGAATCGGGATAGTGATCCACACTCAAACTCACTTCTCCCCAAAACATCTGGGTTGGCAGCTTTTCCAGCGCGGTCAGATATTGCAACAAATCCAGATAACTGCCACGCACCGTAATTTGCACACCGTGTTTGAAGACTTGTTTCTGGTCATTATTGGCTTTTCCGGCCACGGTCGGCTCGGCACTGTTTTCCGCTTTTGGTTTTTCTATCAACAAACCCACCGGCAAGGTGTCCAGCGTGACCAACTGCAACTTGCCATTTTTGTTCAGCACCTGCTCCAACAGATTGGCCATTTTATTGGGCGCGACAAGGCGATCGCGGCGGGTCTGCAAATAATTATTTTGCTCTTGCAACTGCTTCTTGAGTTGCGCCGAACGTACGCGCAACGGCGACTGCTCATCATCGCGCCTGGCTTGCGTCAATGATTCCATCGTGGCTTGCAACTCGTGCATTTTTTCCTGTTGTTGCACAACTTGCGCAGACAGCGTTTTTTGCTTTGCCAGCAACGGGTCAAGCAACAACGAATTGATCAATGCGACCAGCACAAATGCGGCAGCAGCAAATATGATGGCGCGTTCGCGCAACGACATGTCGTCTATTTTGCCGCGCACGACCTCCCAATAGCGTTTCACTGCGCGGCCCCGCCGCTGGCATCGGAATGCAGGGTAAATTCGACGTAGCCGGGTGCAACCGTGGATTTGCCATCCGCGCTGGGCACACTTTTGGGTTGTTTCATCTGTAGAGCGGAGAAGGTCTTACCCTGCATGACAGTCTCTTTATTCAAATGTTGTATGTATACCGGCAATAATTCAGGATTTATCACGCCACCATTCAGACTGACCTGCGTCGCATCACCGCTCACCTTGAATCCGGTCAACCATAAACCTTGCAGCACCTGGCGCGCGAAGGCGCGCATATATTCCGAATAACCATGCGTATTACCAAGCACACCGGATTTAAGTGTCTCGACCAGCTCGGTTTGTTCGGCCAATTTTTTTTCCAGTTGCTGCACTTCACTCTGTAATTGCTGATTCGCCTGCTCCGG
>Ga0137403_10000784_pt1 | contig 40791 bp, 44 predicted proteins | sample CZOMad2_1_16fung_FD_122057 | JGI IMG/M metagenome (GOLD analysis project Ga0137403, IMG submission 122057) | Vadose zone soil fungal communities from Angelo Coast Range Reserve, California, USA - CZOMad2_1_16fungal (Hybrid Assembly) | ecosystem: Environmental > Terrestrial > Soil > Vadose zone...
GAGAGCCTTGCCGGGAATGGCGCCGGCGGCGCGTTTCCTGAGCAAGTGCCAGAACGCTTGCCGCGTCATGGGCGCGCTGCGCCAGGTGACGAACACGTAGTCGCTCGGGTGTTTTCTCAGGAACGCCGGCCGGCCCTCTTTCGAATAGCGCGAGAGCCAGGCAATCGCTTCCTCGCCCAGCGGCACCAGACGCTCCTTGCCGCCTTTGCCGAAAATGCGCACTACGCCCATGTCGAAGCTCACTTCGGCGAGCTTCAGGCGCACCAGCTCCGACACGCGCAGCCCGCTCGCATAGAGCACTTCCAGCATCGCACGGTCGCGCAGTCCAAGAGGCGTCGCCGTGTCCGGTTGTGCGAGCAGCGCCTCGACGTCCTCCTCCGACAGCGTCTTGGGAAAGCGCGGTGGTTTTTTCGGAGGATCGAGCTTGAGCGTCGGATCGACCTCGATGCGGCGTCCGCGAGCGAGAAATTGATACAAGCGTTTCAGACTCGAGTGCAGGCGTGCCTGGGTGCTCGACCGGATTCCGCGCCTCTTCGCGCCGCGCGGCGACGAGCGCGATGCCAGATAAGCGGCGAGGTCGGCCTCGGTCGCGGCGAGCAGCGACGCGCGGCCCTGCGCCTCGTGCCATTGCGCGAACAGGTGCAAATCGCGGCGGTACGAATCGAGCGTGTTTTTCGCCAGGCCGTCTTCGAGCCAGATGGCGTCGCAGAATTCGTCGAGCAAGGCCGCGTTGTGCGCGTTCATCGCGCGGCCGCCGCCCCCTCGTGCGCGAGCAGCCAGCGCTTCACGGACAGATGGAATCCGCCCTCATGGTGCGCGAATCCTCCGATCCCGTCCGCCGCAAGGACGCGGTGGCACGGAACGACAAGCGGCAAGGGGTTGGCCCCGCAGGCCTGTCCGACGGCGCGCGCCGCCGAGCCCAGCTCGCGCGCGAGCTCGCCGTAACTCCGGGTGCGGCCCGATTCGATCGCGGCGATCTTTCCCCAGACGCGGCGCTGGAAAGGCGTACCGCTCTCGGCAAGCGGCAAATCGAAGCGGAAATCCGGGTCGCCGACGTAGCGCTCGATCTGCGCGCACGCGCGCTCGGCGAGGCGACTGCGAGGGGACAGCGTTTCGCCGTCCCTGCTCAGGAACACGATCTCCGCGACGCGGCCGTCATCCGCCCGGATGCCGAGTAGAGCGAACGGCGTCTTGAGTTTCGCGTGGAAAGTTGGGAGCGGCATGTCGCGTTCCGTCATGATAGATCAGCGAGGCGCCGCAGTCTCCCTTCCCTTTCAGGTCTTGGCGGCGGCTCTGTCCCGGCGCAGGAATTGGGTTGCGAAGACCAGGGCGATCAAGGCGATGCCGATCGCATCGAACAGTGCCGTCGGGTAGACGAGGGCCAGCCCCGCCGCGATCAGCATCCACTGCTCGATCCAGGTGGTGCGCTTGAGCAGCCAGCCCTGGACGCCGCCGGCCAGGGCCGCAATGCCGATCGCGGCGGTGATCGTGACCAGGGCGATCGACCCCCAGTCCGCATTGCCCAGGGTCTTGATCGAGCCTGTCAGCAGCAGCCCGGTCCCGGAAGGGTCGAGGACAAACATGAAAGGAACCAGGAACGCGGGCATGGTGTACTTCCAGGACTGCAGCGTGGTCCGGTACGGATCGCCGCCGGTGATGGCGGCGGCGGCAAAAGGCGACAGGGCGGTCGGCGGCGACACTTCCGAGAGCACCGCGTAGTAGAAGATGAACATGTGCGCGGCGAAATCGGGGACGCCGAGCTTGATCAGCGCCGGCGCCGCGATCACCGCGCAAATGATGTAGGACGCGGTCACCGGCACTGCGAGCCCGACCACCCAGACGATGAGCGAAGTGTAGACGGCGGTGAGCAGGAGCGAACCCGCCGCGTAGTCGATGATGATGGCGCTGAACTTGAGGCCGAGCCCTGTGAGCGTCACCACCCCGACGATGATGCCGGCGCCGGCGCAGATGACCGCGACGTTGAGCACACCGATCGATCCGGCCTCGAGCGCCTTGAAGAACTTCGACTGGAAGATGCCCTTCACGAGCGGCTCGCGGCCGCGGAACAGGTCGTAGGAGAAGAGCGCAGTATCGCGGTGCAGGAAGCTCGTCACAAATGCGGTCACCGTCGCCCAGAACACGGAGAGCACCGGCGAGTAGCCGTACAACATGAACACGATGATCGACACCAGCGACAGGAAGTGGAACCAGTATTGCCTCGTCAGGCTCCACAGCGATTCGACGTTCGCGAAGCGCACCTCGCTCATGCCGAACTTGCGCGCGTCGATTTCGACCATGAGGAAAAGCGCGAAGTAGTACAGCAGCGTTGGGATCGTCGCCATCAACAGCACGTCGAGGTAGGAGATCTTCAGGAACTCGGCGATCAGAAACGCGGCGGCGCCCAGCACCGGCGGCGAGATGATGGCCCCGAGGCCGCCCGCGGCGAGGAGGCCGCCCGCCGCGTTCTTGCCGTAGCCCGCTTTCACCAGCATCGGGTAGGCCACCGATCCGAGCGTCACGGTGGTGGCGACCCCGCTGCCCGAGGGACCGCCGAGAAGAAAGGAGGCGAGCACCACGGTGCGCCCCGCGCTGGTCGACTTGCCGCCCATCGCGGAGAACGAGAAGTCGATGAAGAACTTGCCTGCCCCCGAGAACTGGAGGAACGCGCCGTAGATCGTGAAAAGAATGATGAGCGACGACGAGACATCCACGGCCACGCCGAAGATACCCTCGAGCGTCATGTACAGATGGCCGATGAGGCGCCCGAGCTCGTAGCTGCGATGCGCCCACGAGCCGGGAAGATATTCGCCGTAAAACGCGTAGAGCACGAAGGCGATCACGACTGCAGGCATGACCCAGCCCGAAGCGCGGCGCATGCCTTCGAGTATGAGAAGGACGAACGCGATGCCGAACACGATGTCCCAATCGTTCGGAAGCGTGTTGCGGTCCCAGAAATCATCACCGCCGTTCAGAACGTAGGCGATCACGGCGACGCCCGCGATGGCGGCGACCCAGTCCCACCACATGATACGGTGGCGGTAGCGCCTCGACACGGGAAAAACGAGGTAGACCAGGAACAGCACGAAGCCCACGTGCACCGGGCGCAGCGTCTGCGTCGGCACGATCGCATACGCCGTATAGAGGTGGAACACGGACATGACCACCGCGACGGCAGTGACGAAGACGGCGAGCGCACCGCGCAGCTTGTTGCTCGCGCCTTCCTCGGCCTCGATGTATTCCTCGGCCTTTTTCAGCGCCTCGGCATCGATCACCGGCTCATCCGGAGCCGTTCGTCCAGCGATCTCGCTCACGCGCCCTCCTCGGCGCGCATGCTAGCACGGCGCCGTGCTGCCGATTCCGGAAGTTCGCACCGGCGCGAGCCGGTGCGATCGTTACGGAGTTATTTGAGCTTCACTCCGCGCTCGGTGAAGTACTTCACCGCACCCGGATGGAAGGGAATTGGGGACGCGGCGACCTTCTGGTTCTCGAGCAGAAAATTCTCCGATTCCTTGTGCACGGCGACGAGGTCCGCTTTGTGGTCGAAGATCGTCTTGACGATGCTGTACGCGGTCTTGTCGCTCAGGTTCTCGTTCGAGACCAGGATGTTCCACACCGTGGCCTGCTTGTTGTCCGCGTCCATGCCCCTGTACATCGTCTTGGAAATCACGTCCTCCACGTAGAGCTGGCCGTATTTCTTGTTCATCGCGGCAACGGCATTGGCGTGATCGATCATCTTGATCTTGATCCCGGGCGTGTTCGCCAGGTCGGTAATCGCCGCGGTCGGCAGCCCGCCAACCCAGAAGAACGCGTCGATCTTCCGATCCTTGATCGCGTTCACCGATTCGGCGACGCCGAGGCGCTCGCGCGTCATGTCTTTGTCCTTGTCGAGGCCGGCGGCCTCGATCACCCGGAAAGCCATCACCTCGGTCGCGCTGCCCGGCGAGCCGGTCGATACCCGCCGGCCCTTCAGGTCGGACATCTTGGTGATGCCGGTGCCGTCAATGGAAACGACGTGCATGCGGTTCGGATAGAGGATCATCAGCGTGCGCAGCGGCACCTTGGTGCCCTTGAACTTGTCCTCGCCGCGGTACGCGTCTTGCCCGGCGTCCGCCATCGAGAAGGCGATATAGGGCTTGCCGGTCGCGATGAGCTTCAGATTGTCGACCGAGCCGCCGGTGACCTCGGCCGTGGCCTGCATCCCCGGCACGTACTTCGACAGGATGTTGGCGAGCCCGCCGCCGATCGGATAGTAGACTCCGCCAGTCCCGCCGGTGGCGATCGACAGGCTGTATTTTTCCTGCGCAAAGCTCCCGCCCGAGGCGAGCACCGCGCCTAGCGCTGCTGATGCGAGTAGTCTCATTCGAATCCCTCCTATGAATTGAAATCTTCCCTGCGACCGGCGGTGGACCCGCCGTTGTCCTTGCGGATTATCCACGCGCGGCACGTCCGCGCCAAGGGGCGCCTGCTACTTCGCGAACAGCCTGCCGATGTCCTTGAATGCCTTGAACTCGAGTGCGTTGCCGCAGGGATCGAGGAAGAACATCGTCGCCTGCTCGCCGACCTCGCCCTGGAAGCGCACGTGCGGCTCGATGACGAAGCTCATGCCCGCGGCCTTCAGCTTGACGGCGAGCCGCTCCCACTCACCCATCGGCAGGATCGCACCGAAGTGGCGCACGGGGACGTTGTCTCCGTCGACCGCGTTCGTACTCTTGTGGCCGGCCTCGTCGGGCGCCAGGTGAGCGACGATCTGATGGCCGTAGAAGTCGAAGTCCACCCAATCGGGCGCGGAACGGCCCTCCCGACAGCCAAGCAGCGCGCCGTAGAACGCGCGCGCCTTCTCCAGACTCGTCACCGGAAAAGCGAGGTGGAAAAGCGGCAGGCCGGGCATGCCGTTACTGCGCGCTCAATCCGGCGGCGTAGTCGACGAGGATCTCGATATCCTTGTCGGTCAGCGGCTGCGCCGCCGAAGTCATGTTGCCGTCGAGGTCGGCGCGGGTCTGCGCCTTGAACTTGCGCAACTGCGCGAGAAGATATTCGTACTGCTGTCCTGCGAGGCGCGGGATATGCTGCTGGCCACGCAACGCCGGACCGTGGCATTGAACGCAGTTGAACTGCTGAGCGAGCTTGGGCCCGGCCAGTGCGTTCTCGGGCGAAGTCTTGTGCGGCGGGGCTGCAGCCTTCTGCTTGGAGAAATACGCCGCGAGCTCGTTCATCTCCTTGTTGCTGAGATTCGCCGCCATCGGCGTCATCTGCGCGTCCTTGCGGTTACCCTCGCGGAACTGGAACAGCTGGATCGAAATGGATTGCTCGGGCTGCGCGGCGATCGACGGATTGGCGGGTATGACCGAATTCCCTTCGGGGCCGTGGCAGGCCGCGCACAGCTGCGGGTCGGCCGCGAGCGCGCGATGCCCGGCAGAAAAACAAAGCGCGGCGGCCAACGCCGCCGCGCTCGTATTGCGAAAACCGCTCACTTACTTGCTGTAGCTGACGCGATAGAGGATGCCGTTGTAGTCGTCCGAGAAGAGGAGCGACCCGTCTTTCATCTGCAGCACGTCCACCGGCCGGCCCCACATCGGCGGATCGGCCTTCTCGTCGGTGAGGAAGCCCGTGAGGAAAGGCTCGGACTTCATCACCTTGCCGTTCTCGTTCAACACCACGCGATAGATGTCGTATCCCTGCTTGGTGCTGCGGTTCCACGAGCCGTGCCTTGCGATGAAGATGTTGTTGCGGTACTCGGCCGGGAACATCTTGCCGGTGTAGAAACGCATGCCGAGCGGAGCGACGTGGGCGCCGAGCTTGAGCACCGGCGGCGTGTACATCTTGCAGTCGCAACCCTTGCCGAATTCCGGGTCGAGCGTGTCGCCCTGATGGCAATAGGGATAGCCGAAGTGCTGGCCCTTGCCTTTCGCCACGTTGAGCTCGTCGCTGGGCGACTCCTCACCCAGCCAATCGCGGCCATGCTCGGTGAACCACAATTGCTTGGTCTGCGGATGCCAGTCGAAGCCGACCGAGTTGCGCACGCCCTGAACGTATTCCTCGGCGATTCCAGTCTTCGGATCGACGCGGGAGATCGCCGCCTGGAAGTAGGAGGGCATGACGATGTTGCCCGGTGCGCCGACGTTGTAATACAGCTTGCCGTCGGGCCCGAGCGCAAGGAACTTCCAGAAATGCCCGGGCTGGTTCTGCGGGTCGAGGCCATCGATCACGACCTTGCCCTCGGCAACGTTGTCGAGGCTACCCTCGATGCCGTCGTAGCGCGTGATGCGATGGCGCTCGGCGACGTAGAGCGTGCCTTTGTTGAAGACGATGCCGTTGGGCGCGTTGAGGCCCTTGAGGAGCGTCTTGACCTCGCGCGCGCCGCCCTTGTCTACCACCGCGTAGACATTTTTCGCGAGACGGTTGCTGACGAACACCGTGCCCTTGTCGCCCAAGGCGAGCGAACGTGCCTCGGGAATGCCGTCAACCCAGACTTCGACCTTGAAACCTGCGGGTACTTTCAGCTTGTCGACCGGCAGATCCTTGGACGCCCGGCCGGTCATGTGAGGGGCGAAGGGGTGCAGCGGCGAGGTGGCCTGCTCGGCGCCCCTCCCCTGCTGCCAGGAAGGCGGGGCGGCCGGCGCCGGCGCCTGCGCCAGCGCGGCGGTACCAAAAAGCATGAGGAATACGGCGGCTAAAGCCTTGCGGGAATTCATATCTCCTCCTTTTTGACTGCTTTGGCGGGATCCGGGTCTTGTAGGCCGAGACGCTGCTTAAATACCGGGCTAGTTTAGCGAGACATGATCCGCTTAGGCAAGCGAGTCGGACCGGCAGCTGACGCTTGACGTATTCCGTTGGTGCTATACTTCCTCCGAGAAAAAGAAGCCATGCTTTGCAGGGTTTGAAGCCGTAATCAACCGAGGAGCCCAAACAATGACTTGGGAAACACCAGAGTTCGTCGAAGTGAAGATGGATGCCGAAATCAATTCCTACCAGGACGATTTCGGCGGCGACCGGGACACCGGCGTCTAAGTCCTCCGCGCGGCACCACAGCTAACTTCCAGCCTCACCTCCCCGGCTGAACGCGGCCGCGGGATAGCGGGGCCGTTCGCGCTTCCAAAATGCGCATCAAGGTGCTGGGAGCCGCGGCTGGCGGCGGGTTTCCCCAGTGGAATTGCGGATGCCCGAACTGCCGCGACCTCCGCTCTGGCGCTCTCGCGGCAAAGCCGCTGACGCAGGAATGCGTCGGGGTCAGCGCCGACGGGGAACACTGGTTCCTCCTTAACGCCTCTCCCGAAATCCGCTCACAGATCGAAGGGTGCCCGGCACTGCACCCGCGCGGGCCGCGGCATTCGCCGATCGCGGCCATACTGCTCACCAACGGCGACCTCGACCACTGCCTCGGTCTGCTGTCGCTTCGCGAATCGCATCCTCTGGTGATCTACGCAACCGACCCCGTTCGCCGCGGTTTCACCGAAGGCAACGTGCTCTATCGCACGCTTCAGCGGTTTCCGGCACAGGTCACATGGCGCGTACTCGAACCGGGCCGGGAAACGGAGCTGAGCGGTGTCGACGGCCCGGGAAGCGGTCTTCTGGTCAAGGCGATTGCCGCGCCCGGAAAGCCGCCGCTCCATCTCGAGAGCTCCGCCGCTGCGGACCCCGGAGAGAACATCGGCCTCGTCATTCACGAGCGCCGCACCGGGAAACGACTTGCCTACTTCTCCGCAGCCGCAGCCGTTACCCCGGCCATGAAGGCCGCGTTCGACGGCGTAGACTGCATGTTCTTCGACGGCACTTTCTGGGCGAACGATGAGCTGATCGCGCTTGGCCTGGGCGACAAGCGCGCCCAGCAGATGGCGCATCTGCCGGTCGGAGGTCCGGTCGGCAGCATGCAGGCGCTCGCCGGGATTCGCGCCGGGAAACGAATCTACATCCACGTCAACAACACCAACCCCCTGCTGCGTCCGCGGTCTCCCGAGCGCAAGCAGGCCGAGGCGGCCGGTTGGGAGATCGCCTGCGACGGCATGGAGGTGGACCTGTGAACGCTCCGGACCGCGCGCCGCTGCCTCGCGAGGAATTCGTAGAATGGTTGCGCCGCGAGGGCGAGACGCGCTATCACGACCGGCACCGCTATCACTTGCTGATGCACGAGGGGAAACTCTCGCGCGAGCAGCTCCAGCAGTGGGTGCTCAACCGCTATTACTATCAGACGCGCATCCCGATCAAGGACGCTATCGTCGTTTCCAAGTCCGAGGATCCGGCGTTTCGCCGCATGTGGATACGCCGCATCCACGAGCACGACGGCGAGGCGGAAGGCGAAGGCGGGCTGGTGCTGTGGCTGCGCCTCGCCGAAGGCGTCGGCCTGGATCGCGAGGAAGTCGCGAGCTGCCGCTCGGTGCTGCCGGGCGTGCGCTTCGCCTGCGACGCCTACGTCGAGCTGGTGCGCAATCGCAGCCTGCTCGAAGCCGTGGCGTCCTCGCTCACCGAATTCTTCGCGCCCGATATCATGACCAAGCGCGTTCTCGCCTGGGAAAAGCACTATCCCTGGGTCAGCCCCGAGATGCTCGCGTACTTCCGCGGACGGGTGACGCGCGCAAGGCGCGATTCCGCCGAAGCCATCGAATTCGCCGTTCAGCATGCGACCACCTACGAATTGCAGGAGCGCTGTGTCGCCGCTCTGATCCGCAAGACCGAGATCCTGTGGCAGCTCCTCGACTGCGTGTACGCCGCGTACATCGACCCCGCCTGGGGGAGGGACGGTCCGCGGTGATCTCCGCCGACACCCGCCCGCGCATCGCCTCCAAGGCGCGCCTGCGCTACGATCGCAAAACCGGGCGCACTATGCTGCTCTATCCGGAGAAGGGCCTCGTGTTGAACCCTACCGCCGCCGAGATAGCCAAGCTCTGCACCGGCGAGCATTCCGTCGCCGCCATCGTCACGCAGCTCGCGTCCCAATACGGCAAGGACGCGGCCGCGATCGAGAGCGAGGTAATGAAGTTTCTCTCGTCGCTCGCCGAGCGCGGCCTGCTGCAGGAGGCAAATTGAGCGACGAGCTCCGGCCTTATACGCTGGTCGCGGAACTCACCTACCGCTGCCCCTTGCGCTGCCCCTACTGCTCGAACCCGATCGAGTGGGCGAAGCGCAAGAACGAGCTGGACACCGAAACCTGGCTGCGCGTGTTCCGGGAAGCGGAAGACCTCGGTGTGGTCGGGCTGAATCTCACCGGCGGCGAGCCGATCCTGCGCCGCGACCTGGAAGAGCTGATCGCCGGCGCGAGAAAGCTCGACCTGTACACCAACCTGATCACGAGCGGGATTCCGCTCACGCGCGAGCGCCTCGAGAAATTCCGCGCCGCCGGTCTCGACAACGTTCAGGTCTCGGTCCAGGACATCGACGCCAAGGGTTCGGACCGGATCGCCGGTCTGCGTTCTTTCGAAACAAAGCTCGAGGTCTGCGGCTGGGTGAAGGACCTGGGCATGCCGCTCACCCTGAACGTCGTCCTCCATCGCGACAACCTCGAGCATGTGGCCGAGATCGTCGCGCTCGCGGAGCGCCTGAGCGCGGACCGCCTCGAGCTCGCCAACACCCAATACCTCGGCTGGGCGCTCGTCAACCGGCGCGCGCTCCTCCCGACGCGCGACCAGCTCGAGGCGTCGCGCAAGATCGCGGCGGCGGCACGAAAACGCCTGCTCGGAAAGATGGAGGTGCTGTTCGTCACGCCGGACTACTACACCGACTATCCGAAGAGCTGCATGGACGGCTGGGGAAGGCGCTTCATCGTCGTCAGCCCCGACGGGCTCATGCTCCCTTGCCACGCCGCGCATACCCTGCCCGGCTTGAAATTCGACAACGTGCGCGAGCGCAGTCTTGCGGCGATCTGGTCGGGGTCGTCCGGCTTCAATGCGTTTCGCGGCGAGGCTTGGATGCCCGAGCCCTGCCGCAGTTGCGACAAGCGCGGCGTCGATTTCGGCGGGTGCCGGTGCCAGGCCTATCACCTGACGGGCAACGCCGCTGGCACCGACCCGACCTGCGTGCTCGCGCCTTCTCACGCCCTCGTTGAAACGGCGCGCGGCGAAGCCCTTGCGGGCGAGGCGCCGGCCTTGCGCTACCGCTCGGTCAGGATCGCCGCGGCGCGCTGACTCGCCGCGCGAGCTGCGCCGCGCCCGCGAAGAGCGCGCAGCCGCCGAGCGCGAGCGCGTTTTCCTTCAGCGTCGGGAACACCACCAGGATGAATCCCTTGCCCTTCACCAGTGCGGCAAAGCTCGATACCGCAAACGGCGCCATGTAAAGGCGGAAAAGCTGCCACCGTCCGATCTTGATGCGCCCGGTCGGCGAGTTCACCGCCGACAGCCACAGCGCATAGCCCATGATCGCCGAGATGCCGATCGAGGTCAGCCACAGCGAGGGGCTCGGATCGAAGTACAGCGCGACCGCGGTGAGGTACCAGATCAGATAGCACCACAGGATGGTGCGCGCCGGGTTCAGGCCGGCGAGATAGCGCAGGAGCGCCATCAGCCCGCGGGCTCGCGGTGGCGATCGATCCAGTAGGCCCAGGGACCGAAGATCGCGAGCGCGATGATTCCGAGAATTGCCACGGCGTTCTCGCTCGGCGGCGGCGAAGACCAGGGTCCCGGAATGAAGAGCGCCAACAACAGGCCGACCATCGCCCACCAGGCGATGCTTCCGATCCGGTCCTTGCTCTTCGTCGCCCGTACATAGATCGCGATCCCCGCCGCGAACATCAGGCCCTCGACGGCGAAAGTCGCGGGGATCGATCGCCACAAGCCCAAGCCCAGTCTTTCGCTGCCTCCGGGATAGAGCGGCATGTCGGGAACGTGGCTCACGAAATCCAGCACCCAGTGGCTCGCCACCACGATCCCTACCCACACCGCGCCGGCGCGGTCGCCTCTGGCCGCAAGATAGACGAACGCGACAAGCAGCGACCACACGACCGTCATCAGCAGGCTGTGCGACCACGGGTAATAGCTGAAATCGAACGGATTGTTCGCCGTGAATCCGGGCACGATGCGAAAGCGCTCGACCCCAAGGAGCACCAAGACAGGCCAAATGACGTCGAGAAAAGCCGCGGCAAGGACCATCGTCCCAAGCGACGCCCTGGGCGCCACTTCTTTTGCCGCGAACGCTACCGCGAAATGGCCGATGAACACCTCATTCCCCCCTTCCGAGCAGGGCCTTTTTCAGTCTTTCTTCGGCAGGATCGTCGCCGAGCCAGATTCTGAGCAGCGCGCGGTAGAAATCCTCGCCGGCGATCGGCTTGCCCCTGGGCTCGCCGTTCAGCACGATCAGCGTGCCCAGTGCGGGAAGCCAGTCGAGCGCGATCACGTCGCCCTCTTTCGCCGAACGCAATGCGGTCATGATGGCGCTGAGCTCGACCACGCGTCCCTTCAGGGTTTCCTGCTCGGCGGCGGGCGTGTTCTCTCGGATACCCTTGTCGAGCGCATCGATCAGCTGCTTTGCGCTCAGAGCGCGCATCAGGCGCATCGAGACGCGTTTCGCACCCGGCAAGGCCAGTACTTCGCCCGCGCTCGTTCTCTTTTCCGCGAGATAAAGACCCGCGACATATACCTTGAAGAAAGCCTTGGTGCGCAGCCCGGCGCCATTCAGGACCAGTTCGCCCGAGTCGAGCTTGATCTTCTCCTCGACCTTGACCCCGGCGACTTCCGCCGCAAGCGCCGGCGCGGCGAGAAACGCGAGAAGCAGCAATCCCGCGCGCATCAGGCGCTCTCGTAGAGACGCGTAAGCACGAACTCCCGGTGGCCGAGCGCTTCCGCGGCGGTGAGCCTGCCGTTGGCGGTGCGGAACATCATCTCGAGCAGCTTGTCGCCGGCCTGGTCCATGTTGATCTCGCGCCGCGTGATGCCGGAGACGTCGACGTCGATGTGCTCGGGCATCAGGCGCACGGTGCGCGGGTTGGCGCAGAGCTTGATCACCGGCAGGATCGGATTGCCGATGACGTTTCCCTGTCCGGTCGGGAAGAAATGCACGGCGTAACCGCTCGCCGCACACAGCGTCACCATCTCGGCGGCGGCCGACGACGAATCCATGAACCACAGTCCGGGCCCGGTCGGCGCCTCGGCCTTGTCGAGCACGCCGTCCACCATGCATTTCCTGCCGATCTTCTGGATGTTGCCTAGGGCCTTCTCTTCGATGGTGGTCAGCCCGCCGGCGATATTGCCCTTGGTCGGCTGCGACTCCGACAGATCGTTGGTCTTGTGGCGATTCACCACGTCCTGGTAGCGGTTGAACATGAACATGAATCGGTCGCGCACCGCGGGCGTGCGACAGCGCGCGGCGACGAGCTGCTCGCCGCCCGTGAGCTCGGTCGTCTCGCCGAACACCAGCGTCGCGCCGTGCGGATAGAGCTTGTCGAAGGCGTTGCCGACGCAGGGGTTCGCGCCGATACCTGAGGTCGTGTCTGATTCGCCGCATTTGGTCGAGACCCAGAGCTCTTTGAGCGGCCGTTCCTCGCGGCGCAGCTCGGAGGCCCATTGCACATACTCCTTCGCCTTGTGCGAGGCGCGCCGGATCGTTTCCAGGTCGCCGTGGCCCTCGATGCCGAAAAAGGAAACGGGCTTTCCCGTTTTCGCGATGCCGTCGGCGACCCGTTTCGCCCAGCCGTCCTCGATGCCGATCACGACCACCGCGGCGACGTTGGGATTCGCCCCGGTGCCGATGAGCGTCCTGAAATGCAGGTCCAGATCGGCTCCGAACTGAAGCCGCCCGTAGGGATGCGGAATCGCGAGCAATCCCTTGACGTTGTTCGCCGCGGCTTCGCAGGATGCATTCGACAAATCGTCCACCGGCAGGACGACGACGTGGTTGCGCACGCCGACGCGGCCGTTCTCCCGCTTGTACCCCTGGAACGTCGCGCTCTCGAGATGGATGCTCATGCGATCACCAGCGCTTCGTCTTGATGTTTTGGACGTGGGCGTGCTCGCCCACCTTGATCGGCGCCACGGCGCGGCCGATGTCGACCCCGTACTTGATTACCGTGTCGTTTGCCGCGAGCGCGCGGATGGCGAGCTTGTGGCCGATCGGAATGTCACTTTGGGCGCGGACCTGGATCTCGCGGTCCTGGTCCATGATCCAGCCGGTCAGTTCCTGGCTGGCCTTGACGCCTTCCACGACGACGACACCCACCGAATCGCCCTCGTCGTGCACAACAAAGTGGATCATCGGGAGCCCTCGCGCTTCCGGCTAGCGGCACATCAGATTGCCGGCGCTGAAATCGACCGGCTTGGTGCAGTCCTGGGCGTTGATGGCGCGCGTCGGGTCGGGCTCAGGCGCCCGGTACATGAGCGTCTTGCCGTCCGGGCCCATGCTGTAGTAATGCACGGCATCGGCCGCCATGACGCCGACGACGATCGCCGTCGCGACAGGGGACACGGTCGAAATGCTGGCGCTCGCGGAAGCCGCGCTGCCGCCGGTGCCGGAGGAAATTCTCACCGCGCAACCGGGCGTTGCGATCACGGCGAGTACCAGCATGGGGAAGAATCCGCGCACGGCAAGCAGGCTAGCACGCACCGTTGCGCTTGGCTAGAATCCGAGTCTTCCCTGCCAGCGGGCCAGGCCCGCCGGAGCTGCCATGAACAAACCCGTAGAGTCGCTGCCCGCTGAGAAACTGGAGTACCTCAAGCGCCGCACCGACAAGTATTTCACCAAGTCGCGAGACATCGTCGAGAAATTCGGCGACCAGATCGTCACCTACGGGGTGTTCCTCCGGCGCGGGGTGATCTGCGCGGTCAACCCGGCGATCGATGTCCTGCGCAGCTACTACTCCGCCAAAGCCGAGCCGCTGCGAATCACCCGCCTCTACGAAGAGGGAGCGTTCGTCCCCGACCAGAAGGCGCTTTTCACCTACACGGGCTCGTTCGCCGCTCTGGTCGAGCTCGAAACGCTGATCCTGCAGCGCGTCGGCGTCGCCTGCGTGGCGGCATACAACGCCCACAAGATGGCGACGAATCTGAAGAAAGTCGCCTTCATCGACATGCACGCGCGCCACTCTCCCGGCGATGACCTGTCGCTGCTCGCGGCCTACGGCGCGTCCGTGGGCAGCCGCATGGCGAAGCTCGGAGGCGCGGTGGGCTTCATCGGCTCGTCGCAGGACCTCACCGCGCATTTCTACGGGCAGTCGGCCGGAATCGGGACGATGCCCCATGGAATCGTCGGCTATGCCGGCTCGACGCTTCGCGCCGCCCAGATGTACGTCGAGGCGCATCCTCAGGACAATCTCACCGTTCTGATCGACTATTTCGGCCGAGAATATTCCGACGCCCTCGAAGTGTGCCGCTGGTGGTACAACGAATACTTGCCTCAAGAGGAGACCGGGGCACGCGCGCTGGCGCTGCGAATCGACACCCACGGCGAACGCTACGCCGAAGGCCTCGACTACGAGAAATCGGTCGATGTCGTCGTTAACTGGCTGCACGTGCCGAACGAGTTCGAGGCCGTGCGCTACATCATGGGCGAGGAGGCCTTCGACGCCGACAGCCTGAATATCGTCAAGGACCGCGTGCGCAAGGTCCTGTTCGGCACGGGCGTCTCGGTCGCGTCCGTGATTCAGTTGCGGCAGACGCTCGACGCTCACGGCTTCAGCGCCGCAAGGATCGTGGGCTCCTCGGGCTTCAACCTGTTCAAGTGCAAGATGTTCGCGAACGCCCGCGCGCCGCTCGACGTGGTCGGCACAGGCTCCTTCATCCCTGAGAACTTTCCGGATACTTTCGCCACCGCCGACATCTACATGTACGAAGGCAAGCCTGGCATCAAGCTCGGGCGCGAGAAGCTCTTCCAGGGTCTGAAGCCGTAGGCGACGCGAGGTGCTGTTTCCTACGAGTCTCGTCGGCAGCTATCCTCAACCCGATTGGCTGATCGACCGGAAGAAGCTCGCGGGGCGCTTTCCACCGCGCGTTCGCGCGAAGGAGCTGTGGCGCATTCCCGAGGCGCTTCTCGCCGAAGCGCAGGAAGACGCGACGCGGCTCGCGATCCGCGCGCAAGAAGCAGCGGGCCTGGACATCATCACCGACGGCGAGATCCGGCGCGAAAGCTACTCCAACCGCTTCGCCACTGCGCTCGACGGCGTGGACATCGACAACCCGGGCACGGCGCTCGACCGCTCGGGGCATCCGAATCCCGTGCCGCGGGTCGTCGGGAAGATCCGGCGCCGTCACGCCGTCGAGGTCGAGGACCTGAAATTCCTGCGCGCCCACACGGACCGGAAGATCAAGATGACCGTTCCCGGCCCGTTCACCATGTCGCAGCAGGCGCAGATCGATTTCTACAAGTCCGAGGAGGACGCCGCGATGGACTACGCGGCAGCCGTCAACGAAGAGATCCGGGATCTCTTCGCCGCCGGCGCCGACGTCGTGCAGATCGACGAGCCCTACATGCAGGCGCGTCCGGAAAAGGCACGCACCTACGGACTGAAAGCGCTGAACCGCGCGCTCGAAGGCGTAAAGGGCACGACCGCAGTGCACATCTGTTTCGGGTACGCGGCGGTGATCCACGCGCGGCCCTCCGGCTATTCGTTCCTCGGCGAGCTCGCCGGCTGCTCCTGCGGGCAGGTTTCTATAGAAACAGCGCAATCGAATCTCGATTGCGCCGTTCTCAAATCCCTCCCGGGGAAGAAGATCATCCTGGGCGTGCTCGACCTGAACGATATGACGGTGGAAACCCCGGAGAAGGTCGCGGCGCGTATCCGCCGCGCGTTGCCCTATGTTCGCGCCGAAGACGTCATCGTTGCGCCGGATTGCGGCATGAAATACCTGCCGCGCGAGGTCGCCTACGCAAAGATGCAGGCGATGGTCGCGGGTGCAAAGATCATGCGCGAGGAGCTCGGCGCGCGTTGATTCAGATCGCCGCGCGCAGCCTGCCGAATCCCGCGTCGAGGTCCTCGATCAGGTCGTCGACGCTTTCCAGCCCGGCGTGGATGCGGAAGCACGGCCCCTTGTGCGGCCACCGCGTCGCGGTGCGGGCCTCCCGAGGATCGAAAGGCACAATGAGGCTCTCGTAGCCGCCCCAGGAGGAGCCTATGCCGTAGAGCTCGAGACCGTCGATCATAGCGGACAGCGCCTTGTCGCTCACGCCTTCCTTCAGCACGACGCCGAAGAGGCCGCAGGCACCGGAGAAATCGCGCTTCCAGATCGCGTGGCCCGGGTCCCCCGGCAGCGCGGGATAGAGCACCCGCTCGACTTCTCGCTGCCTGCCGACCCACTCGGCGAGGGCAACGCCGGCCTGCCAATGCTGCTTGAGCCGCACGGCGAGAGTTCGCAAACCTCTCTGGGCGAGATAGATGTCCTCGGGACCCGCGGTCTGTCCGAGCTCGTAGGTCGAGCTTCTGAGCCTTGCCCATGCGTCCTTGGTGCAAGTGACCACGCCGAGCATCGCGTCCGCGTGCCCGACGATGTACTTGGTCGCGGACTGCACCGAGACATCGACACCGTGCGCGAACGGCTTGAAGTACAAAGGAGTCCCCCAGGTGTTGTCCATGATCACCGTGGCACCGCGCTTGCGCGCGATCTCCGCGATCGCCGGGACGTCCTGCATTTCGAAAGTGAGCGAGCCGGGCGACTCGAGGTAGACCGCGCGAGTCTCGGGCCGCATGAGGGATTCGATGCCCCGCCCGATCAGAGGGTCGAAGAAGGTCGTCGCGACGCCGAAGCGCTTAAGGGTCCCCCCGGCGAGTGTCCGGGTCGGTCCGTAGACGTTGTCCGCGACGAGCACATGATCGCCAGCGGAAAGGAAAGCCAGCAAAGCGCCTGCACAGGCCGCGAGACCCGAGGGGTAGACGAGGGAGCGGTGCCCTCCTTCGAGGATCGCGACCGCTTCCTGCAGCGCCTGCGTGGTCGGGGTGCCGAAGCGCCCGTAGTAAGTGACCGGCAGGCCCTGCAGCCAGTCGCTGCGCTTGCGCCGATGCTCCTCCACGCTCTCCGAGAGCACCGTAGAAGTGTGAAACACCGGTGGGTTTACCGCGCCCTGATGCTGCTCTGGGTGGCGGCCGGAATGAACGATGAGCGTCTCTTCACGCATGGCATTTCCTTTGTTCTGAGGGCGTCCGGAGCCCATTGTGGCAGAAGCGAGCGAGGGTCAGCCTCAATCGAGATTTATGCTATTAACATAATAGTAATATAATCAAATATATATGAGCAGTTGTGAATTCACAAAATCAAGACTATGATCTACGCCCTTGGGTTCCAAGCGTTAAAAGGGCATCTCGCGTTTGCCCACAAGCCGTCTGTCGGGCGGCGGTGCCGTCCGTCGGGTGGCGTAGCGGAGTGCTGCAGAGTGCCTTTGAGCGTCCGCCGAAAAGGAGGAGCATCGGCGGTCGCGTCTGACCAAGGTATTAGCGGGAGGAGTTAATGGATATCAGGATCGTCGGCTCGTCGTCTGTCGCAACCCTTCTGGTTGCGGGCTTGCTCGCGCTCGCGGGCTGCACCGAGACTACCAGCGTCAGCTCATGTACCGCAGGCCCCGGCGTGCCGTGCACGACCACCCCGCCAAACCAGGGCGTCGTTGGAGTCGGCGGGACCACGATACAGCTTTTGGTGAGCAACCCGCAGCTCCCATCCGCCGGCACAACCACGATCGATCTGACGGCGGTGGTGCTCGATGGGAGCCAGCAGGCCGTCTCCGGCAAGCTGGTGACATTCTCGACGGCCCCCGATCCCTCCGCTTTCGTCAGCAACATCAGCGGCAGCGGCATCACGGATGCAAACGGGCAGGTCATCGCCAAGCTCAATCTCGGCGCCAACAAGTCGAACCGCACTATCACCATTACCGCTGGTTCCCAAGGCGCATCGATAACCAACACCGTCGGCGTCACCGGCACCTCGATCACCATCAGCGGCAATACCTCCCTGGCATTCGGCGCCTCGACCACGCTCACCTTGGCCCTGAAGGACTCTGCGGGAACGCCGATTTCAAACTCCCTTATGAGTTTCGCTTCCCAGGCCGGGAACGCCATTGCGCCGTCGTCGACCGTCACCGATGCCTCGGGCCAGATCACCGCCGTCGTGACCGCAACGCAATCGGCGGTTTCCGACGTGCTCACCGCGACCTCGGCCGGGGTCTCCAAGACCCAAACGCTGAGCGTCAGCACCGCAAGCTTCGCGTTCACCACGCCCGCGCCTTTGGTCGACATACCCCTGGGTGTATCGACCCCTATCAATATCCATTGGACGAGCGGGGGAGCACCACAGAGCGGGCAGCAGGTGACATTTTCGGCCAGCCGCGGCACGATCACCGGCGGCCCGGGGACGGTAAACGGGGCCGGCGACACGCCCGGTGTGGCGATCGTCTCGAACGCTTCGGCCGGTCCGGCGATCATCACCGCCCAGGGCCAGGGCAACCCGGGACCGGCAGCGACCCTGAATGTCAACTTCGTCGCCACCACGGCGACCAGCGTGTCCGTGCAGGCCGTCCCCGGCACAGTGGGATTCACGACCAATTCGCCGAACCAGACCAACAACGTCTCGACGATCACGGTGACCGTGCGCGACGGCGGCAACAACCTGGTCAAGAACGCGAGCATCAATTTCTCGCTGACGGACACCACCGGCGGCTTCCTCGCCGCGAACACGGCCGTCACCGATGTGACCGGCTCGGCGTCGGTGAACTACACCGCCGGCAGCATCAGCAGCGCGCAGAACGGCGTCACGATCACCGTCACGGTGGACAAGGTCAACGGGGTCGCAATCCCGGTACTCACCGGCACGGCGCAGCTGACGGTCGCCGGACAGGCCTTGTTCGTGCGCCTCGGCACCGACAACTTTGTCATCCCGCTTCCCGCTCCGGACCCGGACCTCCAGAAGAAGTGGTCCGCCATCGTCACCGACGCCGCGGGCAATGCGGTGGTCGGCGCGCAGGTTCGATTCACCTTAACTCCCGTGCAATTCTCGAAGGGCTTTTTCCAATTTAACGTCGCGGCCAACAAATGGCTGCAAGTCCCCAACCCCCCGCAAGCCTGCCCCAGCGAGGACGACGGTGCCGGCAACCCCGCGAATGCCAACAATGGCATCCTCGATCCGGGCGAGGATGCGATTGCCAATGGCCGCAATGGCAATGGCAGGCTGGATCCCGGGAATGTCGCTTCAGTCAACGCGACGGGCACAACCGACCAGAACGGGATTGCCATCGCGACGCTCACCTATCCCAAGAGCTACGCCGCCTGGGCCGAGGTGCAACTCCAGGCCCGCGCCGGCGTGGTGGGCAACGATCCTCCCACGACCGCCACATTCTTCCTGGTGGGGCTGGCGAGCGACTACACCAACAAGGACGTTCCGCCGCCCGGCGTCATCAGCCCGTTCGGTACGGTCCAACTCTGTACTGACCCTAACTAAGGCCCTTTGACGCGCAGGCCACAAGCCTGCGCGTCCTGAGGCTTCCCGACAATCGCAGGGCAGGACCGCGCCGCATCGGTCGACGTAAAATACCGCGCTTTGCGCGCTCGCGGACCCAAAAGGTCCCGACCACCTCAGCAAAGTGCATTCCGAGTCCTCCCGCACTGCCCGCGCCATCGCGCGTCTCGCCTGGCCGGTCCTGGTCGCTCAGCTGGCCGTCATCGCGAGCGGCGTGCTCGACACCGTGATGGCGGGCCGCTACAGCGCCGTGGACCTCGCCGCGGTCGGTATCGGCGCGAGCGTGTATTTCAGCGTTTTCATCGGCCTGATGGGAGTGGTGCAGGCGCTCGCGCCGATCGTGGGACAGCTGTTCGGAGGCGGGCACTACGAGAGAATCGGCGAGGAAACGCGCCAGACGGCGTGGCTCGCGCTCGGGCTCTCCACGCTCGGGGTGCTGCTCCTCGCCTTTCCCGAACCCTTCCTGCGACTCTCCGGAGCACCGGCGGAGGTCGAAGTGCGCACCCGGGCTTACCTGCAAGGTATCGCGTGGGCGCTGCCGGCCATGCTGCTGTTTCGCGTGTTCTTCGCGCTCACCACCGCGGTGTCGCGACCCCGCGCGGTGATGGCGATCAACCTCATCTACTTCGCGATCAAGATCCCGCTGAACGCCCTGTTCATCTATGGAGCGCTCGGCGCCCCCGAGCTCGGCGGCCCGGGCTGCGCGATCGCGACCGCGATCGCGAGCTGGGCCATTTTCGCGCTCGCCTGGACCTACTGCGCGAAGCACCCTTTCTATGCGCCGTTTCGCATCTTTGCGCGGTGGTCCTGGCCGGATCCGGCGATCCTGTGGAACCACCTCAAGCTGGGAGTGCCGCTGGGGCTCTCCCTATTCGTGGAAGTGACCTCGTTCACCTTCATGGCGATATTTCTCGCCCGCCTCGGCGCGACCACCTCGGCCGGCCATCAGATCGCCTCCAACATCACCGCCGTGTTCTACATGTTCGGTTTGGCGGTCGGAAACGCGACCGGGGTCCTCACCGCCCAGGCGGTCGGCGCCCGCGATCTTCTCCTCGCGCGCCACACCGGGTTCACCGGCATGCGCATCATGCTTGCGGTTTCGGCCTGTGCTGGCGTGCTGATTTCGCTTGGTGCGTCAAATATCGTGGTGTTTTACTCGCACGACCCGGATGTGCAAGCGCTGGCTACGAACCTGCTGGTCTACGTGGCCCTGTTCCAGGTCTTCGATACCGCCCAGGTGGTGATCGTCAACGCCTTGCGCGGGTACAAGATCACTTTCATCCCGATGCTCGTGTATACCGTGGCGCTCTGGGGCATCGGATTGGGAGGCGGCTACGCGCTGGGACTGGAGAGCGTGCCGGTCGCGAACGCCCTCGGGCTCGCGACCCCCATGGGGGCGGCGGGTTTCTGGCTTGCGGGCGTCGCCAGCCTCGTCGTCGCGAGTTTGATTCTTCTCGCCTATTTCGCGCGCGCAAGCCGGCCGCCCGCGACGCCCCAAGGGGGCGCGACACCCGCTCCAAAACCCTAGGTGCCGGGCCGGGCGAGACTGGGCAAGGCGGGAGCCGCCGCCGCGCCGCGGCCGGCATCAGGCCGTGCGCCGCCCTTGCCCGCCGCTTCCGTCAGAGCCGCAACGTCGCCGGAGATTTCCCCGCCCTCCTCGACCGCGAGCTTGCCGTAGCGGATCTTGCCCGATACCTTGCCCGTAGCGCGGATCAGCAGGTGCTTGCGCGCGGTCAATTCACCCTCGAAGCAGCCGTGAATCTCGGCGACATCGATCCCTGCTTTGCCGGCGAACACGCCGCGCTCGGAGATCTGGATTACGCGGCTGTCCATCGAGGCCTCGACGCGCCCCTCGACGATCAAGGTATCGCAATCGGTGATTTCGGCGCCTTTGAGCCTGATGTCCGGGCCGACGATGAGCTTGCTCGGGGTCCCTTCGTCGGATCGCAAGGGTTTCATCTCCTCGCGCGGCATCGGCGGATTCGGCTTGGGCACCTCAATCTTGAATCCGTCCGGCTTCGCGGCATCGGCCCCGACGGGAGTCAGGGCCTCTTGAAGACGGTTATACGGGGATTGGGGGCGCGCGGCTTGCGGAAGGTCTCGCTTGCGAAAGTTGTCCAACACAATTGCTCCTCTTCATTTTCCGTCTGTGATCGGCTACTCGCGGGCGAAGCCGCGGGCCGAATGAAATGCAACTAGCAACGCACGTGCCATACGCAAGTTGCTTTTAGAATCATCCGATTGAAGAGTTGCCTGCGCCAATCGGCGGATCACCAACGTCGCCTGAGGGCGACGCAACTGCAAACTGGAACGCTTAAGCAGTTGTTTGCAATGAAAACGGCGCGTCGGGATCGGGCGACGCGGGTGGCGTGCGGGGTCGCGCCCGCCTACATCACATTGCTCTCGGCGGCCCGATTCTGCGCCGGCTTGACGAATTTCAGCACGAATTCATCCACCGGAACCTGCGGCCGGAAGACGATCGCGTCGCGCGTGTCGCCGGGATTGCGCAGGAAATCCGCTTCGGCGATCAACTTGAATCCCGCCGCCTCGATTTCCCGGCGCAGTTGGGACTCCTCGATACGATGCAAGGTCTTCACGACGCTGGTACCCGCGCCGGCTTGCGCGGAGTGATCGGTCACGACGAGGACCCCGCCGGGCTTGAGCGCATCGAACAGGGCGCGATTCATCTTCGCACGATCGACCGGCATGAACGCGGTATCGTGATACGCGAAAAAGAACGTCACCAGGTCGAGCTGCTGCGTTCCGGGTGGAACCGGGTCGTCGTACTCGCGCAGGACACCCACGACGTTGCGCATCGCCGGTGTTTTCGCGCGCTCGTCGAACCGTTCCCTCGCGCGCGGCGATCCGGCGGACGATTCCTGCGCGTATACCGTTCCACCGGGACCGACGGCCCGGGCGAGGAGCTCGGTCGAGTAGCCCCCGCCCGCCCCCATGTCGAGCACTTTCATGCCCTGGCGGACGCCGGTAAACGCGAGCAGCAGCTCGGGCTTGCGCCTCACATCCGTCTGCCGGTCGGCCTCGGTTCGATCCGGGCTCGCCACGATTGCCCGGTAGTCCGGCGGCTCGCCGCCCGTCATCGCGGCGCACCCCGCGAGCACGGACAAGAAGGCGACTGCAACTCTGGAAGTATGTATCACGATATCCTCCGCGCCACGCTCAGCGGCCCTCGAACTTCGGCGCGCGCCTCTCGTTGAACGCGCGTATGCCTTCTCTGCGATCTTCGGTTCCGACGAGTCGATTGTAGGCTTCGATCTCGAGCTGCATGGCCGAAGCCAGATCCCTGTGCAGACCTTCGTTGATCGCGTGCTTTACCTGCCGCAGCGCGAGCGGGGCAAGCGACGCCAAGCGGTCGCCGGCGCGCAGTGTCTCCTGCAAGACCTCGCCGGGCTCGCAGAGCTTGTTCACGACGCCCCAGGCGAGCGCTTCCTCGGCGGAAAAAGGCCGGGCCGCCAGGATCAACTCCTTGGCGCGTCGCTCGCCGACGACACGGGGCAGTGTTTGGGTGCCGCCGCCGCCCGGCATTATCCCCAGCGACACCTCGGTGAGCGCAAACTTCGCCGCGGTCGATGCGTAGGCAAAATCGCAGTGCAGGACCAGCTCCAGTCCCCCGGCATAGGCGGCTCCGTTCACGGCGGCGACCACCGGGATCGGGCAATTGCGCACCGCCCGAAACATGCGCTCGAAGGTTTGGTGCTGCGAGCGCCACTGGTCGTCGCTGAGCGACTTGCGCTCCTTCAGGTCGGCGCCGGCGCAAAAGGCCTTGTCACCCGCCCCCGTGACAACCACGCAGCGGTATCGCTGATCCGCCTGGAAGCGCTCGAACAGCTCGCACAGCGACAGCGCGGTCTGGGTGTCGAAAGCGTTGGCGACCTCGGGGCGGTCGAGCGTCGCCAAAAGAACGTCGTTGGGCCTGTCTTCGACCCGCAGCGTTTCACGCTTTTCCATCTCCGCCCCCCGCCGCGGGCCGCCGATCGGCCGAGCCTACCCCTTATTGCGGCGGCTTGACCCCGTCCTTGCTCACCGCGACGCGGCCGGTGGTGATCTTGCCGTCGCCCGCGACCTGTGCCCCCGTGAAGATGGTTGCGCCGGGCACGAGCAGCGACTTGTCGCCCGGAACGAAAACAACGATGGGCGTGCCATCGGGCACGAGGATCGTCTGCGATCCGCCCTTGTATTCGAGGGTCAGCTCGTTTCCGTTGGCGGTCTTCACGACCTTGGCGAGATTGGCGTTGGTCATGGTGTCGCCCGGCGCCGTATCCCAGGGCGTGTGCCCCGGAGGGGCCTGGGGCGGGAGCTCGTGAACTTCGCTCGCGACCAGCACGCCGGCGGCATTCTTCTTCGCGGTCGAGCCTACATAGGCGCCCGGCTTTAAGTCGGCCAGGGTGACCGCCTTGGCGGCGGCCACCGCGAGATTCGGCGCCAAATTGACCTTGAGATCCTTGCCGTCACGGGTCTTGACGGAGAGCACATCGCCGTCGAGGCTCGTGATGGTGCCGCGAATGCGCATCGGCGTCTGCGCGCTTGCCACGGCGCTCGCGAGCATGATCGCGCCCGCGGCCAAGAGTAGTCCTGTCTTCTTCATGTCTTGATGCCTCCTTGAAAAGCCCGTTCGGGCCGGATGATCCGCAAGCTTGTTCTGCGGCCGATGGGTTAACGCGTGCCGGGAAGGTTCCATTCCGGCGGGCCCGGGTATTCTCGCAGATTCCCGGCCGGGCCGCCCTCAGAGTCCGAGCAGCTTGCGCGCGTTCTCGTGCACGATCTTTCTTTTTTGCGTCGCGTCCAGACGGGGATGGTCCGTGACGATCTCCACGGGCTTCTCATACGCGATGGGAAAGCAGTAGTCGCTGCCCATCAGGATGCGGTCCGCGCCGATCGTGTCGGCAAGGTACTGCAGCACGTGGTCCGAGTAGCCGACCGTGTCGTAATAGAAGCGGCGCAGGTAGTCGACGGGTGCGTGCTTGATGTGCTTCAGGTCGGCGCGCTTCTCCCACCCCCGGTTCAGGCGGCCCACCAGCCAGGGGAATGCACCCCCGGAATGGGGCAGGCAGACGACCAGCCCGGGCAGGCGATCGAGAACACCGCCGAATATCAGGTGCGCGGCGGCGATTGCCGACTCGAAGGGGTTGCCGAGCAGATTGGTAAGGTAATAGGCGCCCAGGCGCTGGTGGCCGATGACCTCCACCGGGTGCAGGAACAGCGGAAGGCCGCTCGCCTCTATGCGCTCGAAGACGGGGAAGAACACCGCGTCCGACAGGTCTTTTCCGAGCACCTGGGTGGCCATGTAGAAGCCGCGCACGCCGGGCAGCTTCGCCGCGCGCTCCACCTCTTTCAGGGCCAGCGCCGGTTCGTGCATCGGCAGCGTCGCAAGGCCCACGAACCGCTTGGGATGCCGCTCGTGCGCCAGCGCAAGGGCGTCGTTGTAGATCTCGCTCAGACGCTGCGCCAAGTCCCCTTTCGCCCAATACACCATGGGCTGCGAAAGCGACAGGGCGTGAGCCTCGACCCCCTGCTCGTCCATCGTCTGCAGCCGCGCGTCCAGGTCGACGAACTTCGGACCGACGGGCCCAGTCACCAGATGTCCGTGCTTGAACTGCGGACCCTTGCCCTCGACGATCTTGTACTCGAAGCCGTGGCTCGGGCCGTGTTTCTCGATCAGGTCGAGGAAACTCTGGGGAAAGTAATGCGAATGGACGTCGATGGCGTGGTGCGCGTGCTGGCTCATGCGGCTCCTTTTTTTGCGGATTTTACCGCGCTGGACAGCGCCACACCTATAATTCGTACGCTGCATTTCGTGCATTACGCTCAGGGAGACAGGGAGATGGAGGAACGCGTAAGCTTCATGTCCGACGGGCTCAGGCTTTCGGGTGTTCTTCATCTCCCCGAGCCGCGCGGCGAGCGGCACGCGGCTTTCATCGTCCTGCACGGTTTCGGCAGCAACAAGGACGGCGGCGGCGGCATGGCCGTCTCCGGAATGCTCACCGGCCTGGGCTACGCGGCGTTGCGCTTCGATTTCCGCGGCTGCGGCGAGAGCGAAGGCGAGCGCGGCCGCGTCATCTGCAAGGAACAGGTCAAGGACACGAGAAATGCGCTGTCGTTTCTCGCAAGCCGCGGCGATATCCATCCGCAGCGCATCGGCGTTGTGGGACAGAGCTTCGGCGCGGCGGTCGCGGTTTACACCGCAGGCGTGGACCGCAGGGTCGCAGCCTGCATCTCCTCGGGCGGGTGGGGCGACGGCGCGAAGAAATTCCGCAGGCAGCACGCCTCGCCCAGGGCCTGGGCCAAATTCACCGCGATGATGAAGGAGGGCAAGCGCCGCACGCGCTCGGGCAAGTCCATGATGGTGCCGCGGTACGATATCGTGCCTATCCCGCCGCGTCTGCGCGGCAACCTGGCGCCGGGCTCGATCATGGAGTTTCCCTTCGAGGTCGTCGACAGCATGTACACGTTCAACTCGAACGAGGTTGTTGGCAGGATCGCGCCGCGACCGCTCCTGCTGCTTCACTCCGCGAGCGATTCCGTGACCCCGACCGAGCAGTCGGTCGAGTTATTCGAGCGCGCAGGGAAACCGACCGACCTCCATCTGATGGCCGACGTCGATCACTTCATGTTCTCCGAGGGAAACACGCTGGTCGTGAATCTCGTGCGCAATTGGCTGGACAAGCACTTTCCTCCGAAGGCCTGATCCGCATGGGCACAACCCCACCCCGCGCGGAGAGCGCGGCGATGACGAACGCCGAAGCGCTCACGCGTTTCGCCAGCGACATCTTTGCGCGTGCGGGCCTGCCCAGGGCCGACGCGGCGATCGTCGCCGAGGTCCTCGTGTGGGCGGATCTGCGCGGCGTGGACACGCACGGCGTCGTGCGGATCCCGCGCTACGTCGAGCTGATCGATAACGGCGATATGAATCCCATACCGGCAATCCGCATTCACACCGAGACTCCGGCGTCGGTGCTGATCGACGCCGACCGCGCGGCGGGGCCGGTGGCGATGATGCGCGGCGTCTCGGAGGCCCTGCGCAAGGCGGGCGACGCGGGCGTCGGGCTCGCCCTCGTCCGCGCGACCACGCACACCGCTGCCCTCGGCTACTACACCTTGGCGATCGCCCGCGAAGGCATGGCCGGGATCGCCCTCGCCGGATCCTGGCCCAATGTCGTGTATCACGGCTCGCGCGCCGCGGGCGTATCGACCAGCCCTATCTCAATAGCCGTTCCCGGGGGAGAGCCGGTGGTGCTTGACATGGCGACAAGCCTGGTCTCGATGGGCAAGTTGAATCAGGCGAAGAAAACCGGCAGACCCATCCCCGAGGGATGGGCCCTGGACGCAGACGGCAAGCCGACGACCGACCCTCAAGCCGCGCGGACTCCCCTGCCCATGGGGGGCGCCAAAGGCTCGGGCCTGTCCTTCATGGTCGAGTGCCTCGCCAGCCTCATCGCGTCGAACCCGCTGCTCGCCGAGTCGCTCGAAGGCACACCGGCGGGAAACCGGCACCGCCAGAACGGCTTCGTGCTAGCGATCGACCTGGCGCAATTTGGCGATCCGGACAATTTCAGGCGCGAAGTCGACCGATTGGTGAAAGGGCTGAAGGCCCTCCCCCTCGCTGCAAACACGGAGGAGATCCTCATGCCCGGCGAGCGCGGGCGGCGGACCCTTGAGCAACGCGCGCGCGATGGTATTCCGATTCCGCGAGCGGTCCATGACGACCTCGCTGCGCTGGGCAAGCGCTTGGGCGTGGCAATGGTTCCCTCTCTGCGTTGATATACTCCGTGCCCTGAAAGAGGACGATGGCAAAAAAATCCAGACCGAAGGCCGATGCCCGCAACGCCGACACCGCGGCCTCGCGCGGCTATCCCGACCTCCACGAGCACCTCGAGGCGCTGGAGCGCGCCGGCCTGCTCGTCACGGTCGACCGGCCGATCAACAAGGACACCGAGATGCACCCGCTGGTGCGCTGGCAATTCCGCGGCGGCATCGAGGAGCCGGACAGAAAGGCCTTCCTCTTCAACCGCGTCGTCGACAGCAAGAAGCGCAAGTACGACATCCCGGTCGTGGTCGGCGCGCTGGCCGCGAGCCGCGAGATCTACCGCATCGGCATAGGATGCCCTCTCGACAAGATCAACGAGACCTGGACCCGCGCGGTCGCGAATCCGGTCGCACCCCGGATCGTGGAGGAGGCGCCGTGCCACGAGATCGTGATCGAGGGTGATGAGCTCGACAAGCCGGGCAAGGGCCTCGATGCGCTGCCCATCCCGATTTCAACACCGGGCTGGGACATCGCGCCTTTCACGACGCTCTCGCAGTACATCACCAAGGACCCCGACACCGGCGTGCAGAACATGGGCATCTACCGGGGACAGGTCAAGGCACAGCGGCGCCTCGGCATGAATCCCTCGCTCGAGCTGCGCCCCGGGATCTACACGCACTGGGAGAAGATGAAGGCCCGCGGGAAGAAGCTGCCGGCCGCGGTCATATTGGGCGCGCCTCCGTGCGTCGCTTTCACCTCGGCGCAGAAAGTGCCCGAATCGCTCGACGAGCTGCACGTCGCGGGCGGCCTGGTGGGCTCGCCGATCAACGTCGTCAAGGCGAAAACCGTCGACCTGCTGGTGCCGGCGGAGGCGGAGATCGTGGTCGAGGGCTACATCGACACCGAGTATCTCGAGCCCGAGGCGCCGTTCGGCGAATCGCACGGCCACGTGAATCTCCAGGAGTACAACGCATTCATGGAAGTCACCTGCATCACGCGGCGCAAGAACGCGATCCTCACCTCGATCATCTCGCAGGTGACCCCGAGCGAGTCGAGCCTCATCAAGCGCGTGGCGCTCGAGCCGCTGTTCACGCATCACCTGCGCAACACGCTCGGCATACAGGGAGTAAAGCGGGTCTCGATGCACGAGCCGCTCACCAACCTGCGCAAGGTGGTGGTGATCGTGGTCGAGCGAAAGATCTCGCCCACCGAAGTGTGGCGCGCGCTCTACGGCGCCGCCTCATGGAACCGCGCAGCGGGAAAATACGTGGTTGCGGTAAACGAGGATATCGATCCGGACAACGCGGATGCGCTGCTGTGGGCCATGTCGTACCGCGCCAACCCGGCGCTCGATCTGCAGATACTGCACCACCGCGACCAGGGGCACGGCCCAAGAAGCAAGCGCAACGGCGGAGAGGACGCGTCCGTGCTCATCGATGCGACGATGAAGGAAGATTTCCCGCCGATCTCGCTGCCGAAACGCGAATACATGGAGCGCGCCAAGGCGATCTGGGAGGAGCTGGGGCTGCCGAAGCTCAAGCCCGAGGCGCCGTGGTTCGGATACTCGCTCGGCGAGTGGTCCGACGAGCTGGAGAAAGCCGCCGAACTCGCGGTGAAGGGCGACTACTTCGAGACCGGGAAGCTGCTGGTCAAGCGCCGCCGCAAGGACGTGAAGATGAACACCGAGGTACGCGACCTGCAGGAACCGCGAAAGAAGTAGGCAGGAACGGGCCCTACCGGGCCACGGCGGATTCTTTGGTCGGCGCCCGCGGAGGGGCATCGCGGGATTCCAGATACGCAAGGACGGCAGCCGCGTCGGCGGGCGCCCAGGTTCACGTTTGGCATCCTGGTGTTCTTGTATTTCTCGAAAAGGGCCTTGGCGATCGGGTCGGACTGGACCTTCGATTGCACCCGCAGGGTGAGGGGCGCAAGAAAGCCCGCGCCGGGTGCCGCCGGCGCGGGCATCAAGTCCACCCTGACTTAGAGCGAGCGCAGGAAGTTGAGAAGGTCCTGCTTGTCGCTGTCCCGGAGCAGGAGGAACCTCAAGATCGCTCCGTTTGCCTCGGAACCTATGCCTGCATGGGCAAGAATCGCCTGCAAGAGGTCCGAAGTCCTGCCGTCGTGCAGGAAGAAGACTCTCTGGCCCAATCCCCACAGCGGCGCGCTGCGGAACTCCTGGGGCCCGGCTTCTCCCTGGCTGACGCCGTCCGCGAGCCCTGACCCCATGTTGTGCACCAGCAGGTCGGAGTACAGGTTCACGGGCTTTTCGCTCAGCGCAGCGACCATCGACTTTGCCGTCGTAAAGGAAGGCGTGTGGCACAGGGCACAGCCGGCATCGCTGAACTTCTGCTTGCCGTTCGCGATCGACACCGCTCCTCCCGGCGTGTCCGGGGACGGCGTGGGTGCGTCGAGAAAGCGCATGAAGAACGAGAATTTCTCGATCGCGCTGAGCACCTCGACCGGGGTCGTCGCGTCGGTGTTGGTGACGGTGTTCGGGACATTCACAAACTGGCACTCCTTCGATTCGTCCCGCTCCGTCTGGAACAGCTCGTTGGTGATCCCCATTTCGACGTTGTAGGCCTCGCCCGAGAAGAGAAGCAGCGACTTGTTCTGCGCTTTCCACCCGAACCTGGCGATGGTACCGTCGTTGCCGTTGTTATTGGTCGCCCCCGTGATCGCGCGGAGTATGAGGTTCGGCCTGCCCCCTATCCCCAGCGCCTGCTTCTGGGCCAGGTTGCTTCCCTGGTTCGCCACGATTGCCGCGTCCGGAATCTGCTCGATCAGGCCCGTGCCGAAGAGCGGCGTAGGGATCCGGAAGATGACGTTGCGGTTCGCGACCTGCGTCGCGAAGTCGGGCTGCGCGAGCGTGCAGCCGATCGCGCCGGTGCGGCCGCTGATGGTAAACAGGGCGTGCACGCCCCCGTCCGGAGTTCCGTCCGGATTCTTGACAAAGCGCGCCTCGCGCACCGGCCCGTTCGCCGAGATGAACGACGGCACCTGATCGGTCCCTCCGTCCTGGTTGGCGAACGCCACTTGCGGATTGACGCGCGGACTGCTGCCGCCTAGCGCAGGCTGGATATGACAGCCACCGCAGCTGTCGAGATTCATCCTCGGCCCCAGACCGTCGTCGACACTCTCCGTGTCGCCAAATTCCACCGCACCGGCACCGAAGAAGGCCGCCTCATTGAGAGTCAAATCGGTGAACGGCGCGCCAGCGCCGGACGTGCCGCCGCGCACGCCGGGATCATGGGCGCGAATCGGGAGGACTTGCGAGGAAACCACGTCGACTTGCGCGAAGAACAGTACTGCCACTGCCGCCGCCACTGATAGCGGTGCCACGACTTTGCTTTTCATAGCCGCTTCCCTTCAACCAGCAATATGGGCTTCGTGCCACGTAACCCAGCGGTTGATGATCTTTGTTGTTCTTGATTGCTACCCGGCTATTTACTGCTCGTAGACATCGGATGACAACGAATCTCTACGGAATATCGTGATAAATTGACTGCACGCGCGGCTAGTGAGCCGCTCACTTCATTTCGCGGAATGAACCGTTCGAACCATTCCGAGGGCAGGCATGCGCCGAATGACTCTGGATGCGGGCGTGGAGTACCGCTACATCGCCATCATGAAACGTTCGAACGTCGCTTGAACCACTCGGCGGGAATGTGGTGCCGGGCAGAGGATTTGAACCCCTGACCAACGGTTTACAAAACCGCTGCTCTACCACTGAGCTAGCCCGGCGCCGGGCCATTATACGGCCGCACGCCGACCCGACCGCCTGCGGACCTATTTGATCCGGCGCAGCGCGGGTTTGCTGCGGTGTTTTGAAGGGTCCTTCGGATCGGGCGCTGCGGGCTCTTGAGCGCCCTCACCTTCGACCTTCTCGCGCTCGAACGACATCCCGTGACCGGTTTCGCGGGCGAAGATCGCCGTGACCGCCGCAATCGGGATGACGAGATCTTTCGCCACGCCGGAAAACCGTGTGGAGCATTCGATGATTTCGTTGCCCAGCTTCAGCCGGTTCGCGGCGAGGGGGCCGATGTTGATGACGATCTCGCCGTCGCGCACGTGTTCCATGGGCACGCGAGTGCGCGCGTCGACCGCGACCGTTATCTGGGGCGTGTAGCCGTTGTCGACGCACCACTCGTACACCGCGCGCAGCAGGTACGGCTTGGTGGAGGTCGGCTCGGCCGGCGAGGTCATTTTCGCATTACTTTTTCCGAAGGGGTCAGCGCCTCGATGAAGGCCGGACGGGAGAACAGGCGCTCGGCGTATTTCATCAACGGAGCGGCGGGCTTGGGGAGCGATATGCCGTAGTAGTCGAGGCGCCAAAGCAGCGGGCTGATCGCGACGTCGAGCATCGAGAACTCGTCCCCGAGCATGTACTTCTGCTTGGTGAAGACTGGCGCCATCTGCGTGAGCTGGTCGGCGACGTGCTGGCGCGCCCGGTCCTGCTGTTTCTGGTTGCCGTTCTCCAGGGCATCGATGTGCGAGAAGAGCTCGACTTCGAATTGAAACAGAAACAGCCGCGCTCGCGCCCTCATCACCGGATCCGCAGGCATGAGCTGAGGATGCGGAAAGCGCTCATCGATGTACTCGTTGATGATGTTCGCCTCGTAGAGGATCAGGTCGCGCTCGACCAGCACCGGCAGTCTGTTGTAGGGATTCATCACCGCGATGTCTTCGGGCTTGTTGTACATGTCGACATCGATGATCTGAAAATCCATGCCCTTCTCGTACAGAACGATGCGGCAGCGTTGCGAGAAAGGACAAGTGGTTCCTGAGTAGAGGTTCATCATGTTGGCTTACCTGTTCGGGACGATTGCAGACGAAAAAGGCGCGGACGCCGTGCGCCCGCGCCCCGTGGACGGCGGTCCCTTTAGTGCACGTCCTTCCAAAACTCCTTGTAAAGGAGATACGCGAGCACCAGCAGCACCAGGAGCACGAGCAGCACGACGTAGCCCGCCTGCTTGCGCTCGAGTTGATTGGGCTCGGACATCCAGGTCATGAAGTTGACCAGGTCGCGGACCAGGAGGTCGTATTCGAGTTGCGACAGCGAACCCGGGGTCTCGGTCCGGATCGTCTTCAGGATGAAGCGCTCCGCGTCCTTGCCGGCCTGTTCCGGAGTGAGCACGTCGATTTTCCAGGCGCTCTTCTGCTGCCGGGCTATCCCTTCGGCCTGCTCCATGTTCTTGAACTTCCGGTCCACCTGGACCTGCTGGCCCGATAGGGTCCACAACACGTGCGGCATGGCGACGCGCTCGTACACCATGTTGTTCCAGCCGGTCGCGGACTCCGAGTCGCGGTAGAAACTGCGTAAGTACGTATACAGCCAGTCGGCGCCCCGCGCACGGGCGATCACCGACAGGTCGGGCGGGACCGTGCCCAGCCACTCCTTCGCTTCTCTCCTGGTCATCGCGACGTTCATCAACTCGCCGACCTTGTCGGCGGTGAACAGCAGGTTGTCCTTGATCTGCTGCTCGTTGAGCCCGATCTCGAGCAGCTTGTGGTAGCGCATCATCCCGGCGGCGTGGCAGTTCAGGCAGTAGTTGACGAAGGTTCGGGCGCCCGCCTGCAGGCTCGCGACGTCGCGCGGGTCGATCGGCGCGGCGTCGAGCCTGACCGATTCTTCCGCCGCCGCGAGCGGCGCGGCGAGCACGAGGGCGAGAACCAGGGCTCTCATTTGCCGGTCACCCGGTGCGGCTCGCGCGTAGTTTTGTCCATCTTCGACCACCACGGCATGAGGAAGAAGAAAAGGAAGTAGATTGCCGTCCCGACCTGCGCGAGGACCGTGCGCCCGCTGGTGACCGCCTGTGTCCCGAGATAGCCGAGCACGAAGAAAGCGACCACGAAGGCGGCGATCGCCACTTTGGTGATCCGACCCTTGTAGCGTATCGACTTGACGGGGCTGCGATCGAGCCAGGGCAGCAGGAAGAAGATCATGACCGATACGCCCATGAGCACCACGCCCCAGACCTTGGCGTCGAGGGCAAAGAACCCCAGCAGCAATACGGCCGCGATGGCGCCGACTGCGCCCCGTATCGCCGTGTTCTTGACGCTCCAGACGATGAGCGCGGCGAAGGCGATGACGCCCGGTGCAAGGACCCAGAGCACGAAATCGTCGGTGGTTGCACGCAGGATCGAGTAGTAAGGCGTGAAATACCACACCGGCGCGATGTGCAGCGGCGTCTTGAGAGGGTCGGCCGCGATGAAATTGTTCGCCTCGAGGAAGTACCCGCCCATCTCGGGAGCGAAGAACACGACGATCGAGAAAATGATGAGGAACACCGCCACGCCGAACGTGTCCTTCACCGTGTAGTACGGATGGAACGGCACGCTGTCGAGCGGTATGCCGGTCTTGGGATCCTTGGCGTTCTTGATCTCGACCCCGTCGGGGTTGTTCGAGCCGACCTCGTGCAGTGCGAGCACATGCGCGCCGACGAGCGCGAGCAGCACCAGGGGCACAGCGATCACGTGGAAGGCGAAAAAGCGGTTGAGCGTCGCGTCCGACACCACGTAGTCGCCGCGGATCCAGATCGCGAGGTCCGGCCCGATGAGGGGGATCGCGCCGAACAGGTTGACGATCACTTGCGCGCCCCAGTACGACATCTGTCCCCAGGGGAGCAGGTAGCCGAAGAACGCTTCGGCCATGAGGCACAGGAAGACCAGCATGCCGAAAATCCACACCAGCTCGCGCGGCTTGCGGTACGACCCGTACAGCAGGCCGCGGAACATGTGCAAGTAGACGCAGATGAAGAAGAACGATGCGCCGGTCGAGTGCATGTAGCGGATCCACCAGCCCCAGGGCACCTCGCGCATGATGTACTCGACCGAAGCGAACGCCTGGGCGGCGTCGGGCTTGTAGTTCATCGTGAGGAAGATGCCGGTGACGATCTGCAGCACCAGCACGAACAGCGCGAGCGAGCCGAAGTAGTACCAGAAGTTGAAGTTCTTCGGCGCGTAGTACTCGCTCATATGCGAGCGCCAGCTCTCCATCAACGGGAAGCGCTGGTCGACCCAGGTGAGCAATCCGCTCATCACGCCATTGAGCGGGCCCGCCCCGGTAATCGTCACCGGCTGTTTTTCGGCTGCCGCCATGGCTTCAGGCCCCCTTCTTGTCTTCGCCGATGAGGATCTTGCCTTCCGCCAGGAAGGTGTGGGGCGGCACCCTGAGGTTGTCGGGCGCAGGCTTGTTCTTGTAGACCCGCCCCGCGAGGTCGAACAGGGACCCGTGGCAAGGGCAGTAGAAGCCTCCGGCCCAGTCGCTCGCGAACGGCTCGGGACCCGCCTTGAGGCGATCCTGAGGGGAGCAGCCGAGGTGCGTGCAGATGCCGACGACGACCAGGTATTCCGGCTTGATCGAACGGTATTCGTTGCGAGCGTATTCAGGAGTCAGCTCGTCCTTCTTGCGCTCGCTCTTGGGATCGGCGACTTTGTCCTCGTCCTTCTTCACGCCCTCGAGCATTTCCGGAGTGCGGTGCACGATCCACACCGGCTGGCCGCGCCACTCGACGGTCATCTTTTCCCCGGGAGCGAGCTGGCTGATGTCGGCCTCGACCGGCGCGCCAAGCGCCTTGGCCCGATCGGAGGGCAGCATCGAGGCGGCGAAGGGGACGGCCGTTGCGACCGCAGCCGCGCTTCCGGCGCACGCGCTCGCGATGATCAGCGTGCGGCGACCGCGGTTGAGTCCCGCGTCATCTTTCATGGGAGAAATCCTTGCTGGAGTACATTGTCGGGGAGGAGCGAATTATACAGAAAGCGTGGTGCCAGGCCAAATTTTTGACGCCAAGCTATTGATTCCTGAAATGAATTCTGGACTTCTTCGCGGCGACACGGGCACCACGCACGGATTTGCGCAATAATCGCGCTACAGGGAGTCCAGGTTTACCGCCAAACGCATTTGCGCTGGCCGGCCGCCGCGGACATAGTCATCGAAGCACCGCTTTTGCACCGTCACATGCGCAATCTTTGGCTCATCTTTGCCCAAGCGGCCACCGTCGCGGTGGGCGCACTGTTCGTCATAACAACGCTCAAGCCGGAATGGCTCGGTCGCTCTGCTTCCGGACCTCAGGTCGTCGAGTTGCGCCAGGCGATGTCGTCGGCGATCCTCCCCGGGCGCGCGACTTCCTACAACGATGCGGTGAGAAGGGCCGTCCCGGCGGTCGTCAACATCTTCACCAGCAAGGAAATCAAGTCGCAGCGCCACCCGTTTCTCGACGATCCGCTGTTCCGGCATTTCTTCGGCGACCGCCTCGAAGAGGAGCCGCAGCGAGCGGCGAGCCTGGGCTCGGGCGTGATCGTCAGCTCCAAGGGCTATATCCTCACCAATCATCACGTCATCGAGGCGGCCGACGAGATCGAGGTGGCGCTCGTGGACGGAAAGAAACTCAAGGCGCGCGCCGTGGGCTCGGATCCCGAAACCGACATCGCGGTATTGCAGGTCGAAGGTGGACAGGTTCCCGCGATCACTTTCGGCGACGCGGACGCGCTGCGCGTGGGCGACGTCGTGCTCGCCATCGGCAACCCCTTCGGCGTGGGGCAGACCGTGACGATGGGCATCGTTTCGGCCCTGGGACGCAACCAGCTCGGCATCAACACGTTCGAGAACTTCATCCAGACCGACGCGGCGATCAATCCCGGCAATTCGGGGGGCGCGCTCATCGATACGGCCGGAAATCTCGTGGGAATCAACACCGCTATCTACTCGCGCTCCGGCGGGTCGCTCGGAATCGGCTTTGCGATACCCGCCTCCAGCGCCAAGCAAGTGATGGAGCAGATCATCGAGACCGGCAGCGTGACTCGCGGCTGGATCGGCGTGGAGGCCCAGGAGATCACGCCGGAGATCGCAGAATCGTTCCGGCTTTCCTCGACCAACGGTGTTCTGATCGCGGGCGTCCTGCGGGGCGGACCCGCCGAGAAGGCGGGCCTGAAACCGGGGGACGTTCTGGTCGCGATCGAGGGCAGGTCGGTGAAGGACCCCAATTCGATGCTGAACCTGGTGGCGGCGCTCGTTCCGGGGAAGCCCGCCTCGATAAGGTACAAGCGCGACAACAAGGACGTCGAAGTCCAAATCGCCGTCGGCAAGCGCCCGACGCAGCAGCGCCGCCGCCGCTAGATCGCCGCGGTTACTTCTGCCCCGTTTCGGTCCGCTCGCCGCCCTCGGGAGCCGGAGACTCCGCTGCGGGCGAGCGCCCGATGAACCGCGCGACCACGATGCCGAGCTCGTAGAGAAACCACAAAGGCACTGCGAGCATCACCTGCGAGATCACGTCCGGCGGCGTGAATATCGCTCCGATCACGAACGCCCCGACGATCACGTACGGACGGATCTCTTTCAGTTTTTCAATCGAGACCACGCCGACCCGCACCAGCACGATCACCGCGACCGGGACCTCGAAGGTGACACCGAACGCGACGAAGGTGGTCAGCGCGAACGACAGGTACTTGTCGATGTCGGTCATCCACGCGACGCCTTCCGGAGCGATCGACGCCATGAACTTGAACACCACGGGAAACACGAGGAAATACGCGAACGACATCCCGATCACGAAGAGCGCCGAGCTGGCGACGACCAGAGGCGCCACCAAGCGCTTCTCGTGCGCGTACAGGCCCGGCGCGACGAACGCCCATACCTGGTACAGCACATAGGGCAGCGCGATGACGAAGGCGACGAGGAAAGCCACTTTCACCGGCACGAGAAAGACGCCGACCACGTCGGTGGCGATCATCTGGCCGCCCGCCGGCAGCGCCGCGATAAGGGGCTGGGCCAGTATGGCGTAGAGGTCTCTCGCCCAGGGGAAAAGGCACAGGAACACCACAATCACCGCGAGAATCGCCCGCAGGAGCCGATCGCGCAACTCGACCAAATGAGAGATGAAGGTGTCCTGCGTGGTCACTGGGAATCCGAGTCGCGGCTGAGCGGGCTCAGGCGGTGGTCTTCTCCGGTGGCGAGGGCGCGCCTTGCGGTTCTCCCCCGGGGACGCTCGCGGCTTGAGGAGCTGCTTCAGCCGCAGGAGCTGCGGTCGCGGCCCCGGCTGCCGGGTCCTGGGTCAGAGCGTTGAGCTCGCTTTCGGTCTTTGCGACCTCGCCCTCCACCGAGCTCACCGTAGTGTTTACGCTGCTTTCGAACCCGCGCGCCGCGTCCTCGAAAGTGTTCTTGAATTTGCGCAGCTCCTCGAGCTCGATCTCGCGGTTGATGTCGGCCTTGACGTCGTTGACGTAGCGCTGCAAGCGGCCGAACAGGTGACCCATGGTGCGCGCCACGCGAGGCAGGCGCTCGGGGCCGATGACTATGAGCGCCACCACGGCGATGACCATCAACTCGGAGAATCCGACGTCAAACACGATGGTTGAACGACTCGTTCAAAGCCGGGACCGTGCCCGGCAATCTGAGGCGGCGCAGACCCTCAGGTCTTGGCCTTGTCTTTGATCTCGCCTTCGATGGTACGGCCGCTCAACTGAGCCGACGGCCCGCTTTCCGAGTGCTTGTCGTCCCCGGATTGCTTCATGCCGTCTTTGAAACCGCGCACCGCACCGCCGAGGTCGGCGCCGATATTGCGCAGCTTCTTCGTGCCGAATACCAGCAGAACGATCAGCAGCACGACCAGCCAGTGCCAAATGCTCCAAGTACCCATGGCGTTACCCTTTCAATTGCGTTTCAGCATCGGGCCCAAGGCCTCCGGGCCGCCGATGACATGGACGTGCAAATGATACACCTCCTGCCGGCCCACACGCCCCGTGTTGATGATGACGCGAAAGCCGTCGGTGGAGCCCCGCTCGCGCGCCAGGCGCGGTGCCGCGGCGAGGATCTTGCCGAGTATCGCCTGGTGGCTCGCGTCGCAGTCGGCGAGCGAGGCGATGTGCTGTTTGGGAATGATCATGAAGTGCACGGGGGCGAGCGGATGGATGTCGTCGAACGCGAAGATGTCCGTGTCCTCGTAGACTTTGCGGCTGGGAATTTCTCCCCGCACGATCCTGCAGAACAGGCAATCCGCCGCGGGCATTTACTTGCGCTCCGTTTTGGCGCGGCTATCTTCCGTGCGCGCGGCCTTCTCGTCTATCCCGGATATGCCCTCGCGGCGGCGCAGCTCGGCGAGCACGTCCGCGGGTCGCAGGCCGTACTGCGCCAGCATGATCAGGCAGTGAAACCACAGATCGGCGGTTTCCCCGACGATGCGCAGCCGGTCGCCGTCCTTGGCGGCCATCACGGTCTCGGTCGCCTCCTCGCCGACTTTTTTCAGGATCGCGTCGGGTCCCCGCGCGAACAGGCGCGACACATAGGATTTCTCGGGGTCGCCCGTCTTGCGCGATTCGACCACGTCCGCCAAGCGCTCGAGGATGTCGCTCATCGGGCGTAGATCTCCTTCGGGTCCTTGAGCACCGGCTCGACCGTCACCCAGCGGCCGTTCTCGAGCCTCTGAAAGAAGCAGCTGTGCCGCCCCGTATGGCAGGCGATGCCTCCGCCCTGCTCCACCTTCAGCAACACCACATCCTCGTCGCAGTCGAGCCTCACTTCGCGCACCTTCTGAACGAAGCCGGACTGCTCGCCTTTTTTCCACAGGCGGCGGCGCGAGCGCGACCAGTAGTGCGCCTCCCCGGTGGCAACGGTCTTCGCCAGAGACTCGCGATTCATCCACGCGAGCGTGAGCACGTCGTTGGTCGACGCCTCCTGCGCGATCGCGGGAACGAGGCCGTGCTCGTCCCACTTCACTTTTTCCAGCCAGCTCTCCGTCATAGCTTCCGCCGCCTCAAAGCCTCATTTCAATTCCGCGCCTTGTCATGAATTCCTTCGCTTCGCGCACGGTGAACTCGCCGAAATGAAAAATGCTGGCGGCGAGAACCGCGTCGGCACGCCCTTCCAGGACGCCCTCGGCGAGGTGTTCCAGTACGCCCACTCCGCCGCTCGCGATCACCGGTATACCCACCGCGTCGGACACCGCCCGCGTCAGCGCCAGATCGAATCCGGCCCGCGTGCCGTCGCGGTCCATGCTCGTGAGCAGAATCTCGCCCGCGCCCAGCTCCTGCATTCTACGCGCCCAGTCAACCGCATCCAATCCCGTCTGCCTGCGTCCGCCGTGGGTAAAAACTTCCCACCGCGGCCCCGAGCGCTTTGCGTCGATCGCAACAACGATGCATTGCGCTCCATAGCGGCCGGAAGCGTCGGCGACGAGCTGCGGATTCTGAACCGCGGCGGTGTTGATCGAGACCTTGTCGGCCCCCGCGTTGAGCAAACGCCGGACATCCTCGACCTTGCGCACTCCACCGCCCACCGTGAGGGGAATGAACACCTGCGCGGCGACGCTCTCGACGATGGGAAGGATCAAGTCGCGCTCGTCCGAGCTCGCGGTGATGTCGAGGAAGGTCAGCTCGTCGGCACCCTGTTCGTTGTAGCGCCGCGCGATCTCGACCGGGTCCCCGGCGTCGCGCAAGCCGACGAAGTTGATCCCCTTGACGACGCGCCCGCGATCGACGTCCAGGCAGGGGATGATGCGCTTGGCAAGGGCCATCGGGGGCGAGTGGTATCGCGACCGGGTCGCGATGCCAGCTTCAATCCTTGCTTTTCCCCAGCTTGTCCGCTTCGGCCTGGGCTTTCTTGAAATCGAGCGTCCCCTGGTAGATCGCGCGACCCGTGATCACCGCGTTGATGCCTTCGGATTCGATCTTGCAGAGCGCCTTGATGTCTTCGATGCTGGTCAGACCTCCGCTCGCGATCACCGGAACGCGGAGCTCGCGCGCGAGCTTCACCGTGGCGTCGACGTTCACTCCAGTCAACATGCCGTCACGGCCGATGTCGGTGTAGATGACCGCCTCGACCCCGTAGTCCTGGAACTTCTTCGCGAGATCGACGACATCGTGACCGGTCATCTTGGACCAGCCCTCGACCGCCACCTTGCCCTCTTTTGCGTCGAGCGCGACGATGATGTGTCCCGAGAAGGCGGTGCTCGCGTCCTGCAGGAACCCGGGATTCTTCACGGCCGCGGTCCCGATGATGATGTAGCCGACACCCATATCGAGATAGTGCTCGATCGTGTCCAGATCGCGAATGCCCCCGCCTAATTGCACCGGCAATGAACTCCCGAGCTCCTGGAGGATCGCCCGGATAACGCCTTCGTTCTTGGGTTTTCCGGCCGCAGCGCCGTTCAGATCGACGACGTGAAGACGGCGGGCGCCCTCGGCCTTCCAGTGCCTCGCCATGGCGACGGGGTCCTCCGAGTACACGGTGGCCTCGCTCATCCTGCCCTGCTTCAGGCGGACGCAGTGCCCGTCCTTGATGTCAAGCGCCGGAATGATCAGCATTGAGTCGGGAAACAGCGCAAAGTCCGGGGCAACCCGGGACGGCCGATGGAGGGATTCAGGGATTCCAGTTGAGGAAGTTGGCGAGTAACCGCAGGCCCGCAATATCGCTCTTTTCCGGGTGGAACTGTACCGCGAAAATACTATCCCGTGCTACGGCGCAGGTAAAGGGGACTCCGTAGTCCGTTGTACCCCGCACCAGTTCAGCCTCACTCGTCTGCGGAAAGTAGCTGTGGACGAAATAGAAGCGGGCGCCGTCCTCGATGCCCGACCACAGGGCGTGCGATGCGGACTGTTTGACGCGGTTCCAGCCGATGTGAGGAACCTTGAGCTTGTTGCCTTCATGGTCGACCATGAAGGCAACAAGCTCAAGGTTCCTCACATCGG
>Ga0137403_10000786_pt1 | contig 40773 bp, 34 predicted proteins | sample CZOMad2_1_16fung_FD_122057 | JGI IMG/M metagenome (GOLD analysis project Ga0137403, IMG submission 122057) | Vadose zone soil fungal communities from Angelo Coast Range Reserve, California, USA - CZOMad2_1_16fungal (Hybrid Assembly) | ecosystem: Environmental > Terrestrial > Soil > Vadose zone...
GCGGCGTTCAAGAACCCGACCGTTTTTTGCAACATGGAAACTCTTTGCAAGCGTTTCGAAGCGTGGCGGGAAAAGCGAGCGCCGGGTTCGAACAACGCCATGCGGCAGATGATGGAGCAGATGCGCTCCAAGGCATGATTGCTTCGCCGCGCTCGAGTTCGTCTGTCACGCGATGATCAGCTGGCCTGCCGGATGGACTTGATCGAAGCCCTCAGGCCGTGCAATCACGACGCGGTTCCTCCCGTCCGATTTTGCCCGGTATAAAGCCTCGTCCGCTTTTCGAATGAATGATTCCGCTTCGAGCCCCGTCCACTCCGCGCTTCTACAGCTTCCAAATTCACTTCAAACGCCGGAGCTTTTCCGTCCGTGAAAAGCGCAACCATTCCGCCCGCGTCCAGAAAATCCGCTGTTTCGCCCACCGTCAGCGCACGCGCAGATCGCGCCGCGTCCAGCACTTTTGCGTAATACTTCGCTTCGGACCGTGTCACGAAAATAATCTGGCAGCCGGTCAGTTCCGACTCTTTGCGAATCCACTTCACCTCGGAGTGCTTGCCTTCGATGACCATGTCCCGCGTCATCTCCGCGAGCTTTGTTCCAAACGAAAAAGTCCCGAACACGCACCAGCGGAATGTGTTCGCCATATGCAACGGCGAATCTCCCGGCCAATCCAGGAACGTTGCGGACTTCGCCAGGAAATTCGCTTTCCACGTGATCTCGTTCGCCGCAGATTCCTGCCCTGCCGCGAGCGGGCGCTCACCGCCTGTAAGCAGCATCCATACGCAAACGATGGAGCCCACCCATTGCGTCCTAGTTCGTGGGCGCGATTCTGGTTCGGCCGCAGACACGTCTGCCTCGCTCGGCAATTATGCAACTCCCGCGCCACATTTCGTTTCTACGTGTCTCGTAGTTTGTTAATAGGAAATGACTTACGGCAGGCTAGTGTGGTGGGCCAAGAATTTTTTTCCCGCAAAGGAACTCTACCCTCTCGACGGTTCAATTCGGGACATTCCCCTGCTTTGGCTCGCCGCGTTAACTCTGTCTCTGAAAAGGGCCCGCCCGCGAAGTTCGCAAGTCCGAACTATTCAAGCCCAGCAAACCACAATCCACCTAACAGGCTTTGCATTTGGTTATCTGGAACTAGAGGCGAGAAGAATTTAGAGGTGGTGGGAATCGAACAGAAAAATGCGTTGAAGAGGCGGAAGTTGTTGATTCTTCAGGGGAGGAAAGCGGGCAAAAACCTTAAAAATGGCAGGCTGCGGTACACGGGAGGTACACAGAAATAGGGGAGCAAGCACCTGTAATTGAGTACTGTGCCAAGCGGAGAACGGCTTTAAAGCTCCGATCCATGCAAAACAGTTACGTCCTCCGAAATCACAAAAGCGTGATGTTATAGTCTTGAGTCATCGATAGGACACTAAATGAGTCGACTTTACAAAGTCATCAATATTGTGGGGGCACGGCCAAATCTCCCCAAAATCGCTCCACTCATTCGTGAGATGCAACGTCATCCCGAATTCGAGCCCATACTAGTTCACACTGGCCAGCATTATGACGAAAACCTTTCAAAGGTCTTCTTTCGTCAGATGGGCATTCCCGAACCGCAGGTTAATCTTGGAGTCGGTTCCGGTACTCACGCAGAGCAGACCGCGGAAGTCCTTAAACGCGTCGAGCCCATCCTCGTCAGACACCGGCCCGACCTCGTCTTGGTGGTGGGGGACGTTAATTCCACGATTGCCGCATCTTTGGCTGCGGTCAAAATGGGAATCCCAGTGGCCCATGTGGAAGCTGGCCTGCGTAGTTTTGATCGTTCCATGCCGGAAGAAATAAATCGAGTCCTTACGGATGCTTTAGCCGAATATCTCTTCGCAACAGAAGACGCAGCAGTCGACAACCTGCTTAGAGAAGGACGGCCCCGCGATTGTATCCATCTCGTGGGAAACGTCATGATTGACTCGCTCCTTCATTTCCTTCCGTTCGCTCAGCAATCAAGCGTTGGTGATAAGCTCGGACTCCACAACGGTAAAGGTTGGCAATCCTTTGGTGTTCTCACACTTCATCGTCCTTCAAACGTCGATTCCATGGAAAAGCTTGCTGAACTTCTTGGCGCGATCGATGCGATAGCTGAGAAGATGCCTATCGTGTTCCCGGTGCATCCGCGTACTCAGCGTCAGCTCACACAGAGCGGCATCAAGCACCACCCGCAACTCCTCCTCATCCCACCACTAGGCTATCTGGATTTCCTATGCCTGCTTAGCAACGCTACTCTGGCTTTGACCGATTCAGGGGGCATCCAGGAGGAAACCACCGCCCTCGGCGTCGCTTGCTTGACCCTGCGCGAGAACACCGAACGCCCTGTCACAGTCACTCAGGGCACAAATACACTAGTAGGCGCAAATCCCGACAGGATCGTAGCCGCTGCTGAGCAAGTCCTCCAAGGAGAAGGTAAGAAGGGACGGACGCCGGCACTCTGGGATGGACATGCGGCCGAGCGGACAGTGGAGATTCTACTACGAGGTGGGCTTTGTGGGAGAAACCGAGCAGATGTTAAGTAATAGAAGGGGAAGCGCGAACCAATCTTGGCGTAGTTGCATCACAGCCCAAGGAATTCGATCCCGATACTTGGTTGCGACATCGGAAGTCAGTGTCTACGAAGTCTAGAGTGCGGCTTTTACGTCAACATTGGATGCTTAGGAAGTTCTAGGAACCAGCATGGCTTGCTTTCGGAAGACTGCGACGATGTTAGCCCAGCCTAGGGGCGATAGGAGCTTGCAGTCTTGCTCTATCAAGTACGCGAAGAGCCTGACTCTCGAACGTCCGAATGGCTTGCATACTACGACTTCAAGGAACTGAATGAGTTCGAAAAATAGTCCGTAGCGCACGTAGCGATCCATACGAAAGTACGATGCGGTCAAAGACACGAGATCCGTCGCGCTGTAATGATTGTGGCGCGTAGCGTTTCTACTAAACTGGCCAAACATGGGTGCATCGGTGCCAAAGTTCCGGTCGTAGTATCCCGGCTGGCGCGCTATATAATAGTAAAACCATCGATGGAGACGAGGGAAGTTGTATTTGATATTCCCAATGTCAAACGCGCGAAAAGGACCCATTGAAGGAACTGCGATGACGAGACTGCCTCCGGGCCGCAACAATCTATGGAATTCTTGAATGTACGGCTGCTCAGGCCCGACATGCTCTAGGACACCAAACGCCACAATCACGTCAAAGCGCCCGTTCTCGAAAGGCAGATTGGCACTCGTATCCGCGTGCAGGTACCGCACATTAGCAAACCGATTGCCGCTCGCTGCCTTCTCCACCAAGCGCACGTCGAGGTCGATTCCGATGCCATCGCCAATTCTGTCTCCAACCAACTGTAGGAATTGGCCAGATCCACAGCCATAGTCTAGAACGGACGTCTGTTTTGTCAGTAGATCCTGGCAGAATTCGTGATCGGCCTCGAACGACACTTATGTGCTCTCCTTCTTAGTAACACAATCGGAGACTTCCCAGGAGGATTTCGACGGTTTGAGTCGCTTGCGAATCAGCGCCGACACTCCACTCTTGGGCGCACGTCGACGACATTCAAGATTTTCAATCAATCGCTCATCGTGCTCGTAGAATATCATTCGCGTTTGACACTCACCACCCAAGTAGCTTCAGGAGGTGTGAAAATGCAAGTCGTGATCATCGGAGAAGCGAGGACGCTGGAGGCGATGCGTGAATCGATCTGGCGGATTGCGAGCTCGCAAACGAATATCGGTCGACTCGGTCAGGGAGAAAGACGATTACATAGGTGGGCGAAGTAAATCGAATCTAATCAGCGCTATCCGCGACACTTTTGGAAACGAAACAGCGTTGCAGTTGATCATGCCAGTCTGGCAGTACAACATCAAAAGTCTGATTCAGGCGGGAGTTCGAAAGAATTGAATAGGCCGGGCGAGGTGTGGGAGACCCAAATTCGTCTGTGGAGATGGGGATAACACGCAGCGCAATCAACCGGCGTCCTTGGGTAGCCGCAGCAAACCAGTCCAGACTGTGCGCGTTGACTTCTGCCTTTTGGAGTATGGTTTCGGCGAAGTCATACCACGTCGTTTGACCTGCCGCGCTCATGTGGTACGTCCCACTGAACTCGGAAAAGACAAAACTATGCTCATTCCTCTCATAGATCCTGGCCAGGACTTTGGCCGTGGCAGCCGCCACTTCCGATGCGCAGGTTGGGGCTCCGACCTGATCACTTACAATTCTTAATTCTTCCCGCTCAGTTGCGAGGCGCAAAATCGTCAGTAGAAAATTGCGTCCCCGCGTGGAATAGACCCAAGACGCCCGAAATATCAGGTGTGCCACACCAGAACCGCGAATAGCCTGCTCACCGGCAAATTTGGTCTTCCCGTATACGTTGATGGGATTCGCAGAGTCTATTTCATAGTAGGGAACTTTTTTGGCCCCGTCGAACACGAAGTCAGTCGAATAATGGACCAAGGCGGCGCCGATTTTCTTGGCTTCCTCGGCCATCAATCCAGGGGCGTGCGTGTTGACAGCTTGCGCTGTCGTTTCATCTGTCTCCGCTTGGTCGACAGCCGTATATGCTGCGGCATTAACGATGAGTTGCGGTCGAACTTCTCGTATTGTCCGGCGGATGTCAGAAGGATTCGAAAGATCCAATTGATCGTGGCCAAACGCGACCACTTCGCCCACTTGGGGCAGGAAACGCAAAAGTTCCGCACCAACTTGGCCGTTCTTTCCGGTCAGCAAGATTACGGGTTTCATTTCTCCGGATGCCCTGGTAGAAGTTCGGCAGGAACTTGAGCGAGAACGGGATACTTTGCGTCCTTTTCGGAAACGATTGGAGAGCTAACGCCCCAGCATATCTTGAGGTCTGGATCATTCCAGGCGAGGCCGCGTTCGTCTGTCGGTTCGTAGTAGTCGCTGCATTTGTATAAGAAATGAACGGTATCCGTGAGAGTCAAGAATCCGTGAGCGAACCCAATCGGAACATAAATCTGATTTTGCTCTTTCGCGGAGAGAAGCACGCTTGTCCATTTCCCGAAGGTAGGTGAGCCGACTCGAATGTCAACTGCAACGTCTAGCGCTTCGCCTTCCACGACACGGCAGAGTTTTGCCTGTGGGTGACGCAGTTGGTAGTGAAGACCGCGCAGTGTCCCCTTGATTGAACGCGAATGGTTGTCTTGAACGAAGGCATCCGCGATCTCGAGGTCGGCGAACTTCGCTTTGTGGTAGGTTTCGATGAAAAAGCCGCGTGTGTCGCGATGGATGACGGGTCGCAGCTCAAACACGCCCGGAAGGGATGTCTCGATTCGTTGCATTAATTCCGAGGCTCGCTTGTTCGCACAATTGCAACAGAGTCCGAAAGTTAACCGTCGGACAAATCAATCAGAAGCTACTGATCCGGATCGGGCGATCGCACGAAGAGAACTCTCACGATTTTCATAGTACTTTTCGTAATACGAAAGGTACTCGCGACTGCGGACCCCAGCTACCCATTGCAAATTACTCTTATACCAGTCAATGGTGCGGCGGAGGCCATCCTCCAGAGAGATAGCGGGGCTCCAGCCGAGCTCTGTTTCTATTTTCTTGCAATCCAGAGCATAACGACGATCGTGACCCGGGCGGTCCTGCACATAGGACACTAAGGTGTCGGGTTTCCCAGTTAGATTGAGGATGCGACGGACCAACATCAGGTTTTCTTCGAGATCTAATCCACCAATGTTGTAAACCTCTCCGATTTTGCCTTTATCCAGGACCGAAAGGATCCCCCGGCAGTTGTCCTCGACGTGAAGCCAATCGCGTTGTTGTTTGCCGTCACCGTAAACAGGGAGAGCCTTGTCGCTGAGGGCATTTGTTATCATGAGGGGCACAAACTTTTCGGGAAACTGATACGGGCCGTAGTTGTTGGACGACCGAGTGATCACTGCGGGAAACTTGTAAGTCCGAACGTACGACCGAACCAAGAGATCAGAGGATGCCTTCGACGCGGAGTACGGACTGCTCGGGCATAGCGGGAAATTTTCGTTGGCGAAGACACCTGGCGGAATGTCCCCATACACTTCATCTGTGGAAACATGAACGAATCGAGAAACAGAGGTCTTACGTGCCACTTCAAGCAAAATGAAAGTGCCAGTGACATTTGTCTGAATTACTGGAGCCGGCTCATAAATGCTTCTGTCAACGTGAGATTCCGCGGCAAAGTGAACCACGGCATCGCATCCGTGCATTGCTTTTTCCAAACTGGCCGCATCACCGATATCGCCCCTTACGAATTTATGGTTGGAATTGTCCGAAACCGATTGCAGATTTGCGAGATTGCCAGCGTATGTCAATTTGTCATAGTTAATGACAATATCGCTGGGTCGGTTCCCAAGAACATGCCGTATGAAATTGGAGCCAATGAATCCGGCGCCGCCTGTGACAAAAATCTTCATCGAGATCCTTCCCGAATCAGGGCGATTTCTGTTTCGCGAACTACTGTTGCCCTCAGCATTCTGCTGGGATCCTCCTTGAGTCTTCCTCGCCAATTTGAAACGGCGGTTTCGTGAAGCTTATTCCGCTAGCGCGCCGAAGCCGCGGCCAGTCTCTGCTCCTCGGCGAGTAACACTTTCCCGCGCACCATCTTCGTGGCGCGCCACAGGGATTCGAAAGTTCCAGCGTCCGTCCAACCGCCCTCGACGATCTCGTGTTCCAGCCGACGCTCGCGAATGTAGGAATTGTTGACGTCCGTGATTTCGAATTCTCCTCGTCCCGACGGCCGCAACGACCGCACGCGGTCAAATACCGTTCCGTCATAAAAATACACACCGACTACGGCGTAGGGCGAGCAGGGTACCTTCGGCTTCTCTTCGATTTGTGTGATTCTTCCGCGGTCGAGAATTGGTACGCCGAATCGCTCCGGGTCAGGCACTTCCTTCAACAAAATGCGCGCGCCTTCTCCCTGCCGCTCAAAGTTTTCTCTTGGTCCCCGAATGCCATTCTCCAGGATGTTATCCCCAAGGATTACGCAGATTTTTTCGCCCGCCGCGAAAGGCTCTGCAAGCCGCAACGCGTCTGCGATTCCTCCTTCACCTTCCTGATACGCAAAGTGCAATCGCTCCAGGCCGAAGTCTTTGCCGTTCCGCAACAGCCGCAGGAAGTCTCCGGCACTATTGCCGCCGGTTACGAGCAGAATGTCGTGGATTCCAGCATCAACCAATGTCTGCAAAGGGTAATACACCATCGGCTTGTCGTATATCGGCAGCAGATGTTTGTTGGTTACCCTCGTCAACGGATGGAGTCGGCTGCCCGTTCCACCTGCAAGTACAACACCCTTCATTTGAACCTCCCTGGTTCGTTTCTGCACGCTGGCCTCGAACGCAAACTTGCAAGAGTCGTTTCGAGTAGATTCTCTTCTAGAAGAGTCACAAGACGAAACGATAATGACGAAAAATGAAGGACCAGCTAATCATGTCCGCCTGCTGCTCGAAACTGGCGACCAGCAAGAAACTCACTACTATCTTGCTGAAGATCGTTTTCTTGAAAAATATACTCAGGAACAATTTCCTTGATCTTGGCACGAATGGGTGCTGCGCCATCGATCGTCAATGAAGCCCGTAGTTCTTCAAGCTGGCGGCTTAACCTCGCCCAATCGCTCAGCAATGCACTTGTTCGCTTAATCTTGTCGCATGACGTGGGCATTACTTTTTCCTGCTCGTAAAAAAGCTCTTCTTTCAGCTTTTCTCCGTCACGCAAACCGGTAAACCGGATTTCGACGTCATTTTCGGATTTACCAGAAAGCCGAATAAGGCTACGCGCCAAGTCGACGATTTTCACCGGTTCGCCCATGTCCAATACTAAGATGTCGCCGTGGGACCCAATGGCAAAACCCTGTAAGACCAAAGCCACTGCTTCTGGCGTGATCATGAAGAATCGTTTGATGTCCGGATGGGTGATCGTAAGCGGCTGGTGGTTGCAAAGCTGCTGTTTTAACACAGGCACCACGCTCCCGCTGGAACCGAGTACATTTCCGAAGCGTACAGAAACACAACGCATTCCATTGAGAGGTTTGGCCGACGTGATTAATTCGCAGATTCGTTTGGTGGCGCCCATCACATTAGTGGGATTCACTGCCTTGTCGGAGGAAATCAAAACGAAGCTCTTACAGCCTGCTTCGCCAGCTAGATTCAAAAGGCCCATGAATCCGAGCACGTTGTTCTTCACAGCTTCTTGAACGTTTGATTCCATCATTGGCACGTGCTTGTATGCTGCGGCGTGGAAAATAATCTCCGGGGAATATTCAGTCAGCAGACATCGTACTCGTTCAATATCACATACGTCTGCAACACGGAAGGCAAGTTGGGCGCCATTCTTATGGTCAACAAGGCTCAAGCGGAGGAAGTAGAGTCCCGTTTCGCTTTGATCCAGACAGACAAGTTGAGCAGGGCCATAATCCAAGATTTGACGACAAAGTTCCGACCCGATGGAACCGGCTGCTCCCGTTACAAGAATGCGTCGACCGACTATCTGCCTCCGGACAATCTCAAGGTCTACCTGAACGGGCTCCCTGCCGAGGAGATCTTCTAGACTGACTTCACGGAACTGATTAATGCTTGCGTGTCCGCGAATTATGTCGCTCAGCGTCGGGACGGTCTTGAAAGGCAGTTTCGCCCTTTGGCACGCATCTGTAATCCGCCGCATCTGCTTGCCCGAGGCGGACGGAATAGCAATCAGAATCTCTTCAGCAGGATTAAATTGGACGAGAGTTTCGAGTTCTTCAATTGTACCCAGGACCGGCACACCCCGGATTTGGCCACCAATCTTATATTTGGCGTCATCCACGCAACCGACCGCCACGTAGCCGCTGTTGGGCCGGGCGAGTTCACGAAGGACCATTTCTGCCGCATATCCTGCCCCGACTACAAGTACTCGTTTTGGACTTAGAACAGCGTCTCTTCTCACGGACTCGACCAAAACACGAGAAGCCAAGCGGGCGCCCGCGAGAAAACAGGCTGTAAGAACTGCTTCCAAGAAATAGATGGAACGGGGGAAAGCAACGACGTCAAACAGGTAACGGTTTACTGCAAAGAAGGCGACTGATCCAACGGCGACAGCTTTCAGGATATTTATGGCATCACTCACACTCGCAAAGTGCCACCAGCCATGATTGAGGTTGAATAGGCGGAGAGCGATCAGCCGGATGACTAGAAGCAGTAAACCAGAGGTCAGCAATATGCGCCGATAGGGTAGCGAAAAATCAAAGCGCAGCAACCATCCCAGAACCAGGGAACCCGCCACGAGTGCGGCATGGAAAGCGTAGATGAACACGGGGCGCTTGCTGAACAGAATCTGCGGTAGTCGCACGACGTATCTGCGCATCATATGTTTGTGGAAAAGCACTCCTTGAAATGCATTACTGCATTGTCGTGAAGAGAAAACACCTTGACCTTGTATGGGGGAAAGTCAGTTCTAGAAAGCGGTCTACTGCCGGTAAGAGGTGACAATCCTACCTAAGACCAGAAATTTTTCGATTTCGGCCAGAGTGGTAACTCATAAGTTTAAGCACTGTCTGAATACTGCTCTTTGCCCGCGCGGAAAAACCAATGAATGTAAGGATACTTTCATCTCTTTGTGCATACACCCTGCACTGCCTCGTGCAGAGCCTCGACGACCGTATCCACATCTTTTTCCGTCAGTTGGTTATGAAAGGGCAACGCCAATGTCCGACGAGCTATGGATTCCGTTACAGGTAATCCACCGATCCGGCAATCCTGTCTCCCGACGATGTAATTTTGCAGATGAACCGGAGAAAAGTAGCCGCGCACGGGAACTCGACGTTCTTCCAACGCCTCAACCACAGCCCGTCGATCCACATCCTCATCCAAAGTAACCACATAAACAAACCAGCTCATTCGAACGTGAGGTCTAACCAATTGTGTGCGCACTCGAGGCACACCGTTTAGGCGGTTCGAATATAAATCCGCAACGCGTTGCCGCTTCGCGAGGAATGTTTCAATCCGCTTCAATTGAGAAAGGCCAAGTGCGGCGGACATTTCGTCCATTCTGTAGTTGAAACCGAGCCGCTCGTGCTCTAGCCATGATCCCATTTCGCCTCTACCTTGGTTTCTCAAACTTCGTGTTAGGCGGGCAATTTCGGAATCATTGGTCACCAGTGCCCCGCCTTCCCCCGTTGTGATTTGCTTGTTGGGATAGAACGCGAAGGCTGCTGCATCGCCAAATTGACCCACCTTGCGTCCTGCATATTCCGCCCCGAGCGCTTCACAAGAATCGTCGATGACTCGTAAATTGTGCTTTGCAGCGATAGAATTTATGGACTCCCATTCTGTGGGATGGCCGAAAACATCCACCGCCAAGATAGCCTTAGTTCTTGAAGTAATTCTATCCTCCAATTTGGAGGGGTCGAGGTTGTACGTAAAGTCTTCGATGTCGCAAAATACCGGAGTGACATTTTCATATAATAAAACGTTTACACTCGCAGCAAAGGTAAACGATGGCACCAACACTTCATCGCCAGGCCCAAGCCCCAAAGCCTTTACGATCAAATGCAGTGCTGCGGTACCGGAACTGACGGCAACTGCGTGCCGAACGCCAACGTACTGACTTATAGCCTCTTCGAATGCTTCGATCTTCGGTCCAAGAGATAGCCGACCTGAACGAAGCACTTCAACGACAGCCGCTATATCCTTCTCGTCGATATCTGGTGCCGACATTGAAATCATTTCACGCATATGTTTGTCGTGGCGATTTGCTTTCCACTATTTTTCTTACCAGTGTCTATGTCCTTCGAACCTGTCCCCTTGTTACGGGCCGCGTGGCTAACTCTGCCCGAAGCAAGGAATCGGGCTACCGTTTCCACTTCATAAACGTCAAAAGGAGGCCAGCTGCCTTTGACCGTTCTTCCTACCCATCAAGATGGTGGTTGTTATTTTATAGTTCCTATGCTGCGTTTCGTCTGTGGCGTAATAGGCGCTTGGCTATGAATTTGCCGATTCCCAAGCGATTCCGCACCGCCTTAGGATCGCTGAGTGCAAGACGAATCGCTCGCCCGGCCACGAGCATCATGAACCAAGCATAATGAGCATAGAACTTCATGTTTTTCTTCGGAAGCTTCGACCAACACCATTCATTCGCTTCTACCTCCACTACGAGGTGCACGCGGTCGGTCTGGCCCTTGTTTTCCACCGCATGCAGGTAACTGGTATTAAGTGCCCACAATTCACCACTCTTCATGGGCACGCGCTTCTTCGACACCATGAAGCTCACATTGGGATTCGTTTCAATTGGAATGTGGAACCGCAAGAGGCCCAACTCAAGCGTGCCAGAGCTATCGCGGTGAGGGTGGAGCTCCGCGCCGGGAAGCATTGAATAAAACATGGCCTTAACGATCGAACACTCAAAGTAGCCGATTGCTCGCTTTATCTCCGGGTGCTTTTCCGCGAAAGCAGTGGGCTTCCCCTGCTCAAAAATCTTGATCACTCGCCATCCATCGCTCTTGTATGGGCCATCCGGAATCGTCGGAACCCAATCGGCCTCACTGACTTCGGAAAGTACTCGTTGCGCAGCTCCAAATTCCGGAAAACGATTCATAACGAGGAAAGATCCGCTATTCATACAACCTCCATCAAAGTTCCAGTTCCACCGACTGCGCTGCTAGGCACGGAGCACGGGTTGCCATTCAAGCATGCATGCACCCCACGAATATCCCACTCCGAATCCCACCAGCATTATCTTCTGCCCAGGTTCAAACTGATCGCATACTCGGTGAATTGTTAGGGGAATCGTATTGCTAACCGTATTGCCCACATCTTCCAGCATTAGTGGGGCCTTTTCCTTCGGGATCTTAAGCTTAGTGCGGATATGTTCATTCATGAAGGCGTTAGCCTGATGGAAAATGAACCAATCTACTCCTTCAAGGGTGCAGTTGTTCAGTTTCGCGGTAGCTTCAACCAAAGGCGGGATGCGTCTCAGGGTGAAGAGGAAGAGTTCCTGGCCGTCCATGAACAGAGATTCAGGGCTCGGTCGGTCGCCGCCGGTTCCGAGCGGCATTTCTCCAGATCCACACCGCGAGCGCATACCACCAGAGCGCACGATCAAATTCTCAGCACCACTGCCATCGGTGCCGAGGCAGCCGCGGAGAATCCGGGCCCCCGGGCCAGTGTCATCAATCAATGTCGCCGTAGCTCCGTCGCCAAACAATACTCGGACCGAGCGGTCTCGCGGATGAATGTATTTAGTATAGGTTTCACCCGTAAGAAACATCACCCGCTTGGCGTTGCCCGATGCTATCAACGATTCAGCGAGCCGCAAACCATAAACATAGCCCGAGCAGCCTTGATTGAAATCGAAAGCCGCGCAATGAGTCCCCAAATGCAACCGGTCTTGAAGAATGCATGCCGTCGTCGGCAGAAAATAATCGGGACTTTGCGTACAGAACAAAAGGAAATCAATCGAATTGCGATCAACACCGGATGTCTCGAGCAATTTGCACGCAGCGGAGTAGGCGAGATCGCCGGCAGTCACGTCCGGAGGTGCAACATGTCGGGCCTTAATTCCGACTTTGGCCTCGATTTTGGCCATTTCCCAGTCCGGGTTCTCTGCTTGAAGTTGTTCATTTGTGACAATGCTCTCGGGCAAGTGCGCACTAATACCCTTGATGAATGCCTCCGCGCGCGACCGCAGTCCCATTCCTTTACCTTGTTCCCATTACGTTGCTGTCCCAATCTTTGCCGTGACGCATTCGACGGCGTCTCTGACAGTTTTGAAGCTCCTGATTTCCCTAGCACTCAATTGGATCCCGCACCGCTCGTCCAGGAGCGACATGATGGATAACCAAACCAAAGAGGTCCATTCGGGCATATCAGCTATCAGGGTCTCCATCGAAATAAGTGACTTATCTAATTCCAGAGCCTCGGCAAATAATCCCAGTAATTCATCCGAATTCATATAGTCGCTCCCCTTGGTCAGCGCTGAGCCCGCTCCGGCAGTACACAGGCGACTCAGCGTTTTTGTCCTTGTGTGGCTCAAGATGTGGAGAACCCTCCGTCAATCAAGAAGGCCGCTCCTGTGACAGCGCGAGATGCATCCGATAGCAGATACGCGGCAAGGACACCTATGTCTTCCGCCTCAGTCAATCCAAGAAACTGCTTGTTCTTGACCTGCTCGAAGCCCACAAAAGCATCCTCAGCTTGATCCAACATCGGGGTCTTTACATACCCTGGAACAATGCAGTTGACGCGGACGCGTTTCGACGCGAACTCCAGCGCAGCGGATTTTGTGATTCCGAGAAGTGCTGACTTCGTTCCACTGTAGGCCACTAATCCAGGAGAGGCTACTAGCGCAGCTACCGACGACATTAGTACCACCGAGCCGCCTCGAGACGACGTTACATTCTTTCCACTCATCGCCCGTAAGAGCGCGAGCGCAGCGTACACATTGATAGCCATCATTGCCTCGACACTAAGGCGCGAGGTCATACGAATTGACATCGGTTTGCCGACACCGGCTGAATGAACGATACCTTGCAGGGGGGCTCCTGCCCTTTCGACCTGTTGAAGTACCAACGACGGAATCGCATCGGTCTCCGTCAGGTCGGCCACAAAAACAGAATGATTTTTCGGCTCTTCCATAGCGCAGAGAGTCTCTTGGAGAGCCTGCTCACGTCTTCCCGTGAGGATAACCCGCGCACCGAGGCGGCTAAGGACGAGTGCAGTCGCACGCCCTATCCCCGAAGACGCACCCGTGACCAAAATTAGCTTCGCGCTGAGATCAAGCGGGTTGAACATGTCTTGTTTTCCGCCAACTGAATCACGTCCGTCACGAGGCTTCTCATTTCAGTAGCTAGCGCCCCCCACGAATAGCCCACGCCGAATCCCACGACTACAACCTTCGTGGGTTCAGGAGAGCGCAGCCGGTTAGCCGCAGCGTCCGCAATGAGCAGCGGCATTGAAGTCATCGACGTATTTCCGAACCTCTCGATGTTAATCGGCGCCTGTTCCTCTTTGATCTTCAGCTTCTTCGCAAGAGTTTTGAGGATGAACCCGTTAGCCTGGTGAAAAAGAAATAGGTCCACTTCGGGCACTTGCCACCCGCGCAAGTCAGTCACGGCATTCACAAGTGGAGGAACACGCTGAAGCGTAAAATTGAAGATCGCGAGACCATCCATTGCCAAATCTCGCTGGCTTCGGGTGTTTCCGGCTTCATCCGTGCGCTCGACAAAGACTTCGTCGCAAGGCATAGCTCGGAACGCGCCCCCAGGCACGCACAAGTTTTCCGCTCCAGACCCATCGCTGCCTCCTACGAAGGCCATCGAACCTGCTGCGCCGTCAAACTCTAATGCGGTAGCCGAGCCGGCATCACCGAACAACACGGCTACGGATTTGTCTTGCGGTGAAATCAATTTCGAAATGGTATCGCCAGCGAGTAGAAGGACGCGCTTGCACGATCCGGTGGATATGAACTGGGCAGCAACCCACAGGCCGTATACGTACCCCGAACAGCCCAAGCCGATATCGAATGCAACGCAGTGATCCTTAAGCTTGAGCTCCCTATGGGCAATGAACGCTGTCGCTGGCAAGAAATGATCGGGCGTTTGCGTGACAAAAAGGATTCCGTCAATTGACGCGGGATCCCAGCAGAGTCCTTCAAGGAGCCGGTGTGCCGCTGCGATGCAGAGGTCGCCTGCGGTTTGTAGATCCGTAGTGCGATAGAGGTCCTTGAGTCCGACAGTTGCACTGATTTTCTCGACCTCTTCGGCCGTCAGAGTGCTCCGGACATCCCGGATGCTCAACGGATTCCCTGGGAGTGACCCTACGACTCCTCGTATTGCGACATTATTGAGTATGCATTGTGACAATTTAACTCTCGCTATTACACTGTTGGTTTAGTATTTTTGAATCAGGAGGAATCGCCATTTCCTCCTCATCTTTCATAGAATTGCGCGTGCAGGAACGCCCATTACCGACGTTTGGGGAGGAACTTTGCGAATTACGACCGAACCGGCACCAATAGTGGCGAAATCACCCACGGTGATGCCCTGCAATACTGACGCATGACTTCCCATGAAGACACCTGTTCCAAGGCGAGCATTACCCGTGACGTCGCAATACGAACTAATGGTACATCCCTCGCCTACCGTGGCATCATGACCAACGCTGGCATTAACATTCAAGCTCGTGTGATCGCCCACTTCGGCGCCACTGCTGATCACAGCGTTGATAAAAAGGAACAGTCCCCGTCCAATCTTGGCGTCGGGCGCGATGTGCGCAGTCGGATGAATCAGGTTGACGAATTCTCCCCCGCGCTTCGCCATCAGCTCCGCACATTTCAACTTACTCTTGGGTTTTCCTATGGCGCAGATGAACACTTCATCGCGTTTTGGCTGGTGATCTTGAATAGATCCAAGAACTGGCAAGGAGACGTGTTTTGTGCTCATGTGGCGACGTGATCGATCGACGTCATCATCGATAAATCCGGCGGCTGTCCACCCTACTGTTGCCGGATCCAGTGTGGACGCAACCCACAGCATCTCGCGAGCAAACTCGCCGCCACCGATAAGAACGAGCTTTCTGGAAATCATGTTGGCTGCACGCCGGGACCACAACATACGCGACACAAAACTTCGAATTCCCGCGCCATCACGCGCATGTTGACAACAATTCCATCATTTCCGCGTAGTTTTTCTGGAAATCGCCTACGCGCAGTTCTTCATCGCTCAACTGCCCAGTGCCAACTCCGTTCTTGATACCACGTTGAACGGCCTCGCATATGGCCTTGTCTTCCAGGAACACGGCCCGGTTGAACTCTACGATGGAATCGTTAATCATGGCCCTTACGTTTTCCCTTACCTCGCTTTCTCCCTGCAATTTCGTAGCAAACACATAACTTGTGAAGGTCGTGCGCGTCGCACCCCTAGGGACGATCTGCTGCAGCGAAAAGGAGTTTCCATAGGTTGTTGCAATGGTAAGACTGGGAAAAACGAGCTGATGCACATAGCCGTTGACCTTGAAGGGCCGGCTTCTAAATATGTCTTCAAGCCTCGTCATCTGCCTCTCAACCGTCCCACTCACGCTGGCATTCCAGATCGAATGCATTCCTTCGAACTGAAAATCTGTTCCCGACGTGCCAAGCATTTTGAACGTCTTTGAATGTACAAAGGTGACGTGATAACTCTCAAGCGTGTTTTCGACAGCAATTTTCCAGTTGCATTCCATACTTAGCTCATTACGGTCAATCAGCTCCCCGAAGCTGGAGCTCATGGTCTCAATTCTATTCCATGCCGCCCCAAGGAACTGCCTAAGGCTGGGTACGTTGGAATCGAGACTTACGAAAACGAGCGTGCCGCATACCTCTACTCGATATTTGCGCAAAGCCAGCGAAAGAATCACATCTTTAGTCAGCCCATCGAATCGCGGACGGCTCGGAATACCTATTGGTACGCCCTCGGAATCGTAGGTCCAGCCATGATAGGGGCAACGCAGTGGCCCATTACCTTTTCGCTCGCAGCGAATTTCGCTGAAGCGGTGACTGCACACGTTGAGGAACGCCTTAAGTTTGCCCTCAAAGTTTTGGACGACGACGGGTTTGCCTGCGACATCCGCGGAGATGTAGTCATTGTCATTCGCGAGGTCAAACGTGAAACCCACGAAATTCCATGTACGACCGAAGAGTCTCTCGTACTCATTACTGAGCACGACCGGGTCGTGGTAGGAGGCGCATGGTATCAGGCCCTTCAAGCAAACCGCTCCTCATCTAGCCTCGCCAAAGCGATGTCCAAATAATGCCTGGACAAAATCAGCTGGATCGCGAAATGTCCACAACCTTCGCATTGCGATAGTGCCACGGTTATCGATCGAGAGTAAATCTTGGCGTGCCAACCCAAACCCAACGCAACGAGCCTCTTCAATATATCTTCCCGACACTTCTCCGTTTGCCTCTGATTCGTTGGGTTGTCGCTCGATTCTGCGAAATCGGGGACGATCTGGGAGTTGCTGACTTTGCGACGGACAGCAGCATCACAAACGCAACGGCAAACCCGTGCTCATGGGAAATGGATACGCGGACCTGGCGAACACCAATTCGCTTTGCAAGCTCGGAAACCTTCCCACGTAAAGTCAACCTCGGCGCTCCACTCGACAAGCGCAGCGTTTCAATCTCTGTCAGTCGCAGGTTCCTCGCCAACCCGACTCCCAAGGCCTTGAGGGCCGCTTCCTTGACCGCAAATCTGCCCGCAAGATATTCTTCTCGTCTCCTCTCCGGCATCCGGTCGGCTGCTCCAAGCTCCGTCCTACTGAACGTTTGTTGGGCAAAAATTCTAGATTTTCGCACCAGCCTCGCGAGCCGTCCGATTTCCACCATATCTACTCCAATTCTCACCCTCGCCTCCCCAACTGGTTCGTAATTCTCGTCCGCAGGCTTCGTTTGGAAATTATTTGGATCCTACTTCTTCGGCGCTGCCCATCCAGTGCCCCGCCGATCCCTGGTGTGTTCCCATGAACTCTTCTGCCGTGGCCATTCCCGGCTGGTTGATGCCCCGCCGCTGAAGCACGTTCCAAATCGTTTGAACGATGATCTTTGCATCCAAGCCAGCGCTCATATGGTCCACGTACCATACATCTTGTTCGAACTTTTCTTCCCAAGTCAACGCGTTTCGCCCGTTCACCTGCGCCCACCCGGAGATCCCCGGTTTGACTTCGTGCCGCCGCGCCTGCTCTGCCGTGTAGCGCTCCACGTACTGCATCAGCAGCGGCCGCGGTCCCACCATGCTCATCTCACCTTTCAGCACGTTCCAAAGCTGGGGGATTTCATCTAAGCTGTACCTTCGTAGCAGCTCTCCTGATTTCGTAAGTCTCTTCTCGTCAGAAAGTAAATTGCCCCGTTCGTCGCGCGCCGAATTCATAGTTCGAAACTTCAGTAGCGTAAAGGGCTTGGCTTTATGACCAGGGCGTACTTGACGGAAAAACACCGGACTGCCCATCTGCAGCCGCACCACCAGCGCCACAACAATCGCCACCAACAGTGCGAATGGCGACACGGCGAGCAGGACCAGCAGGTCCAAGCCGCGTTTGCCCCATCGACGATAGGCACTCATTTTCTTACTCGATTGCGTGGCGGCGGCGCTTTCCATCACCGAAACACAGCGTTGTGCGAGAGTTGTCCATAAAAAGTCGCGCTGCGCAAGGTTACGCCCTCGCAAACCCATTTCTGCTGTTGCGGCACGACTATCGGCCATACGCATGAGAGCGTCTGCGAACGCTACCGGATCTTGTGGAGGAACCGCAACCCCCGCGCCTTCTGCAGTAACCATTTCTGCCATCCAGCCAGGGTAATTCACCAGCACCGGTTTGCTGCTCGCCAGATAATCAAAGAACTTGTTGGGGGAGGTTCCGTAGTAAAAGGCCGGCACATTGTCGAGGATCATCAAGCCCACGTTTGCGCGCCGGCACAGAAACCGGGCCAGAGCCTTCTTCGGCATCGGGTCGACGAACAGACAGTTATTCAGCTTTTCGCGGTGTGCCCGCTCGACAAGAGCAGGTTTTTCCTTCCCGTCACCAATAAACACAAAAAGGATATCGGTCCGCCCGCGCGTGCGAAGTTCCGCCGCTCCATCCAGAACCGCCCCCAAGCCATTGGCAACACCGTGAGCTCCAGTAAAGGTCGCAACAAAAGCTTCTGGCGGCAAACCATAGATTTCAGTTACCGGCTCTGCGACATCGGCGGCAAACAAATCCAGACCGCAGCCGTTCGGAGCAGTAACGACGCGACTTTCTGGAACACCGCGTCGAGCGATGCCCTGCGCGATGCCGGAGGAAAGGGCAACACACGAATTTGCTGAGTGGTAGGCCACGAATTCCAGCCAGTCCATCACCCGCAACACCAAGGGATTGCGGATAACGCCCATTGCCCGCGGCAGCTCTGGCCACAGATCGCGTACCTCGAAGACGAATGGTTTGCGGCGTAACCATCGCGCAGCAATCCCCGGCAAAGCTGCGGTCAAAGGTGTAGAAGTAGCGAATAGAACGTCGTAGTCCAGCCTAAGCGCCAGAATAACACTGCGAAACGCGAACCTCAGAAACGTCCAGGAGCGCCGCAGAAAACTGTCGTAGTTGGAGTACGGCAATTCTAATTCGATAACGTAAATGCCATCTACGCTGCCTTCGCGTCGCCCACTCAAAAACGGGCCGGAGAGCCCGGATTTAGATAGTGCAGCAGTGCCACACACCATGGTGACCTGGTGGCCGGATGCCAACAGCCGCATCGAGACTTCGTAAGAGCGCGTTCCACCCGATCCATCCGGGGTTGTAAAATGCTGGTGGAAGTACAAAACGTGCATGTCTAGAACACCGTGACCGTCGTAGTAAGTACAGCCGGTGATTGGTCTATCTCCACTTCCAAAACCGGCACCGCAGATTTTTCCAGGTAATGACGCGATTCCCAGCCGCATTCAAGACTCATGCGGCGGATTGGTACACTGCTTTCCACCCGTATCCGGCCCATGGCCGAAGCGCATCCCGTTGCGTTCTGTGACCAATTTCCAGGAGCCAAACGCCACCGCAGTACCGCCTTCCGCTTGAACCCCTGCACATGGTCCAGCACAATAACTGCGTCAGCTCGCAGAGTGATGGCCCGCTTATGCTGTGCTCCCCAGATATCTTTGTAGCTTCCCGCCCACGTCTGCCCATCGGCGCCTGTGATTATTGCGGGATCTCCAACAACCCGCACCCAGGCACCGTAAAGGAATCGGCCGAGCCGGGGCATCTGGTCGTGGTCGTCAAACTGTTGTACGTTGTGACCAACGGCGCTGGCGAGGGCTTTGGCCACGGCAACACCGTCGGCATAGGCATAGGTGCCACCGTCCCGCAGAAGGTTCTTTCCTTTCCACCACAAGTCGAGGTGAAGCGCGTCCGCGTGCGCTGGACGAAACCGCGCGGTAGGCGTGCGGAGCAATAGTCGCCCACCTGTTCTATTGCGCATGACCACGTAGCCACCATCTGGGAACACAGTGCTGCTAAAATCGCCCTGCCAAGGTAGCGCAGGCCCTTCAACAGGAACACCCAGCCAAGCCGCAGATTCGTCCCATGGCCCGGAGTTTAATGCCGCTCTGCCGATGAATAGGAACGACGCAAGTTGCAAGCAGGGTCGGAAATCCCGGTAAACACTGGCGTCCAGGCGGTATGGGTGAGCTCCGTCATTCGCTCCCAGGTTTGGGCCGTCGCCACTCGTGTGGTCAATCATCGCATCCAGCCATCGCGTTGCGGCAGCTGCCCGTTTATAAAAATCTTCTGCGAATGGTGCTTCGCCCACGTTTCGTCGCCATGCTTCTGCGACACTGAGAGTGTCAAGCATGAGTCTATGGTAAGTGAGTGACTGTTGCGAGAAGCTGCCATCGGGCAAAACCAGCCGACAGACCCGGTCATTGAGCAGCTTGCGGCCTTTCTCGGCCCACCGTTTGCCACGGTATCTCGCCTTGCCCTCGCCGTGCCTAGCCAGCCAAGAGCCACCCACGAAAAGACCAGCAGCTTCACTGGTTGCATGATTGTTGTCCTGTGCGACGGCGTAAAACGTAGTGAGGGCAATGCGCCGACAATGTGCTTCAACGAAAGCCGCAAGCCCAGCTCCAACATTCTTTTCCAGCCCCGCCATTCGTAATGTCAGCAATGCGTTAATCAGCCGGATGGAAGTCTCCTGTCCGCACATCCAGTTGGGGCCAGTGTTAGGAGGATTGCGCCGCCACCAATCCTGCATCCAGACCTGCGTCGCATAGAGATAACGTGCGTCTCCGCTTATCCGCCAGGCACGGGCAAAAACCAAAGCCCAACTGAACCGAGATAACTCCCAGATGACTTTGATGTCTCCCGCTTCGGCGTTAGAGTCCGCAATTTCACTCCAATGTAGTGTGGGTTGCGGGTGCCGCTTATTCTGAAATGGGTTTAGAAACCAATTCGGCGGGCTTCCGACGTCATGGGCGTGCACCGAAAAGTAGTTCGCCCTCCCTCTGAGTAGCTCGTCGACCTCGGTTAAAACCGAGCGGTCCGCCCATGGCACAGACACCTGAGCGACGTCTTCTAACAAATCAACTCGAAGCTCAATCGGAACCGCTTTGCGCGGCGGAAGCAACCAGCGGTAAATCCTTGCTCGCTTGCAAGTACGGTAGATCACGACGCGCGCCACATTGGTGGCCCCGAGGCGCAGCGCCGTGGAGAGATAGCTCAGTAGGCTCCGAACTGGGGAGAGTTCAGACTTACTCTCGGCACTGGGGCGGCTCTCCACAATTGTTTCATCGCTGTGCCCAGGTCGGCGGCCACCCAATTCTTCCAAACGCTTCTGGGGTCCTTCCCCTGCTAAAGCTCCCGGAGGTAGGTTCCGCAAAGCTGATGTTCGTTCCTTATCCACTAGCGGTCCCGAAGCCTTCCGCCACGTCTATCGCAACTCGGGAAACCTCAAAGATTTCCTCTGCGGGAATCGGCGAGGGCCCCCCGGACTCCACGGCACGGAGAAACGCTTGTACACAAGCGGCATGCCCCTTGTCCTGTCGCCAAGTCCGGAAGCTTCGAAATCCAGGGCAGCCAAAGCCGCGCAGTACGCGGAAGTTCTCTAACTGAAGAATCCGCCCCGAGGCAAACACCTCAACACGCTCCTTCGGAAAGGACCGATGCCCGTTGGAGTAGTACTGAATGGAGGCGATCGAGCCGTCTTCAAACTCCAGCGAAATCTGTGCAGTATCCAGACTGGGCGCAGCGCCACTCCTACCCCGCATTGCACCGGCTCTTGCTCCGACAATCCGCCCTCCCACAAGGAAACGCGCTAAATCTATGAAGTGACAAGCCTCTCCAAGAATGCGCCCTCCGCCAACGTGCGGGTCCTGTGTCCAATGATCCGGGGGAATCGCACCCGCATTCATTAACAGGCTCAGTGACTTGGGGCCTTGCGTTTCGCGCAGCATCTCCCGCATGCGCTGCACATGGGGAGAAAATCTCCGATTGAATCCAACAAGAATGATCGGCGCTGCACCCTCCGCCGCGGACTTGGCGTAGGCAGCTTCAACTTCGGCGAGCTGCTCCCGGCTCAAGGCTAGCGGCTTTTCCACATACACATTCCGCCCGCTACGCAGGGCTTCTGACGCAAGTCGGGCATGGCCATCATGCCGTGTGGCAATAAAAAGTGTGTTGATTTGCTTCTGTGCAAACAGCTCGGCGGCATTTGTGGATGCATTGGCGAAGCCGAACTTCTTCCCGTAATGAACGCCATTTGAGCCATTTGTTGTCACAATGGTGTGTAGTTGCGCACCGGCCTTCACCAACACGGGAATGAGCACACGCCCACCATAATTGCCGGCCCCAATGCAACCGACAACTGGCTTGGTTGCTACACTGAAAGACCTCGTGCCATCAAGGACGACTGTGTGAGAGCCCGCTTCCTTGTTCGACCGCGCCTCGGCGTACTCCAGCACGATGCCCAGTGAAGGCTCGCCGCTGGTCAGGACGGAATAAGCCGCTTCCGCGCGTTCGATGGGGAAGCGATGGGTAATCAACGGCACCACATTCAGAGCATTCGATGCCATCATGTCTAGAACTGCCTCGAAATTCCGCTGCTCGGTCCACCGTACGAACCCGACGGGGTAGTCTTGGCCCTTTTGCTCATAGGACGCGTCGTAACGGCCGGGGCCATACGAACAGGACACCTGGAACGTAATTTCCTTTTCGTAAAAATCCTGTCGCGAGAGTTTGAGTCCGGTGACTCCCACCAGGACAATCCTGCCGCGCCTCCGGCACATCTTCGCAGCTTGCGAAACCGGCTCTGAACTGTCTGTAGATGCCGTGATGATTACGGCATCCACCCCCCGCCCGCGAGAAAACTCCACGGCGCGCATCACGAGATCATCGCTCGCGGATGCATCCACGGCACATGCACCGAACTGGCGCGCCATCTCAAGCCGTTGCGGATTGTAGTCGATGCCCATTACTCGGCAACCTTGAGCGCGCAACATTTGCACAGTCATCAGCCCTATAAGGCCAAGACCCGTTACCACGACCGTTTCCCCAAGCGTTGGTTGCGCTAAGCGCAGGCCCTGCAGACCGATTGCACCCAGCACGGTGAAGACAGCCGCTTCATCCTCGACTTTGTCCGGGATGCGCGCGCACAAATTCTTTGGCACGCTTACAACTCCGGCGTGGCTGCCGTTGGAAACTACCCGATCGCCCGGTCGAAACTCCGTAACGCCTTCGCCCGCCTCGACCACAATACCCACGTTGCAGTAGCCCAGCGCCAGAGGCTGGTCAAGCTTGCTGCGCACCGCGTCTATCGTGGCCATTAAGCCGTCGGTGCGCACCTTGTCGAGTAGCATCTTGACCTTGGCGGGCTGTTCCCGTGCCCTGTCCAACATCGAAGCGCGGCCGAAGTCGATCAGCATGCGCTCCGTGCCCGCGGAAATTAGCGTGCGCCGCGTTCGGATCAGCACATGGCCCTTCTGCAGCGCGGGCACCGGCGCGTCTATCAGCGATGTGGCGCCCGTACCTATGTTCAAAAGTACTTGTTGCATCGGACCTCACAACGTATACGCTTTACTGCGGACTGAGGGAGCAGACCGAGTCGCCGTTTGCGGACTCCGGCGAGGAGGCGGCACGCGATGTCACCTTCGCGCAGTTTGCAAGACGTGAGTCGAGTTCTCAGTGTACATTATGCGATCAAGTCATAGGAGAATGGAACGATCGGCGCTGATGCGGAGCCATTACCTCGGCTCTTGTTCAGTGAATCGACCAGCGCTTTCTCGAAGGATTCGTACGTCGTGATCCTAAACGTCTCAGCGCCTTCATATCGTGGACAGACGTCCGAGGCCAGAACAGGGACGCCGTAATTGACAGCATCAGCCACTGCGATCCCAAAGCTATCTCTCGTATTGGGTCTGAGGTAGCACTTAGCCCGCGAAAGCGCGTAGTTGAAGTTCTCTTCCTTCTGGTCCCAATAGATTCTGACATTCTTGAATTTGCCTTCCTGTCTCTGGACCTCGCTCTTTTCCGACCCATCCCCGTACACGAACAGTGCCAGTTGGTATTCCTCTCGGTCGCCGACAAAACGGATGCACCAATCGAGATTGTATGTGGTTGTCGGGTACCCTGATGCAACCAACGTCGGCTTTGCTGAAAAATACGAATCAATCTCCTCCTGGAATATCTTGTCCGGTTTGGATTGCATGGGTTGGATGTAGGAACTCGCCCTTACGAGCTTGCTACTGCTTACGTTGTGCCGGCGATAATTCTCGTATTGCCCTTCAGTCATACACACGATGTGATCGAACCTGCGGAGCACGTGGCCCACCAGGAAATCTGGAAGACGGCTCTCCAATACCCCATGATGCAGCATCAGAATCCACTTGGTGCTGTTCTTCGGCAAGAACACGAAGAACACCAGTGACTTGAGTTCCGAGAAGTTGAAGTGGACGTACTTGTCGCGCCACACCATCATCTTCAAGAACACGTACGCGAATCCACGCCACTTGTTCTGCAAGGCGCGATACTTGCCTGAATACCCGGCCGGTATCTCTTTCTCCTTGCCGAAGAACATATCTACGACTTCCTCTATCCGTTTGTCCGAAGCTGCCAGCCGGCGGACAAACGTCGTCGCTCCGCCTATTGGTTTTGGAAACCCTCCAACCAAAATGATGCCATCCTTTATCACACCTGCTCCTCAACATGGCGGGTAGCCCGCAACTTGGCGGAGTTCCGCGGACCTTTCCGGCTTTAACGCTCTTCTCCACAGGTTTCGTGCGGATCTAGCCACTGCCGCCCAGATGAACTGCTCCCTTTTGCCATCTACTAAAGTCATCTCTCCAAACGCGCTAAGCGTGTGCAGTCCATCGGGATACGGCCCATTCTTGTCCGGTTCGACCACCGCAATGACTCTCTCTTCGAAATCACCAGGAGACAGCTCAAGGACTTCATTGATCACCAGTCGCCGTCCGTAAACCTCTGAGCAGTCCTGCGCTGGACGGTAAAGCCTCCCCTCATGCACGAATGGCGTTCCTCCCGGCCTGGAAGAACCTGGATCCCTTTTGATGGGTTGCTTGGCATGTGGGAGCCACGGACCGCACGGCGATTTCGCATGCGATACAAACAGCTCGGCGCCATTGCTGCTCCGGAGACCATAGAACAGCCACCACCGTCCGTCGTAATGGATGATCGAGGGATCCACAGCGTCTAACCGCAGAAGAACGCACTCTTTTCTCCACCTCGAAGGGAATGCTTCCATCTTGTATAGTGCCACTTCGTTCGCGCGGCTCGTTTCCGGGATGCAAAACAGTTGTCCCTCATGAGCGAACGCAAAGGGGTAAGACATGTGGCACGGTCCGGCCATGACGTCCTCGAGATCGTCGGCGAGCGCTGCGTCTTTGATCTCGCCGCCCACGATTCGTCCCATCGGCTCGCCATAATCAAAATATTCACACAATAAATATCGTTTGCCTTCGAACTCGATACCGAACGGGTCGGCAATGAAAGCTCCCGGCTGCGACCGCTGCGGCAGCCAATGGATCTCCGGCCGCCAATCGGGCTCCAGGAAGCGGTGGATTGGGGCATGCACCAACCCGACATTGTACAAGTCTCTCCGGAATACCTGACGATACAGCAAACGAGGGATGCGTAGACCGTGAGTCACGGGAGTCAGCCTATGAATCGCGCATGATCATGGACTCATAATCTGCGCGCCCGACGTCTCGATGATCCCGAAGATGGGACTCCAAGTGCCGTATGATCGAAATGGACTTTCGTGGGTCGATTCCGCTCCGAGTGAGGAGCACGGGTAGATAGAGGTAGGCCAATATTCTAATGGTGTGCCACCTAAATCTGGAGTAGTAGTTACGCGTGTTAATGAGCCGACTAACGTAGTGAACCACGATGGCCCCCAAGGGTTTTGAACTCCTGGCGATGGTCGCTCCCACCTTGTGATACACCACCGCTCCATGAGCGCAAGCCATCTCTAGTCCCAGCTTCCTCATTCGCAGAGAAAACTCGTAGTCCTCCTCCCCGAAGAAGAAGTCCTCCGTGAGGGCGCCCGTCACCTTGTACTTGAACAGCAGCGCGCAGCCGGTAAGAAAAGTGACCACTGAGGAGTCCGATTTCGGCAGCGCGGAAGCATCCATGTTGGCAAATTTGTACTCTCGGCTCCCAAAGTACGTCAAATCGCCTCCGCAATTTTGGATTCGTGTATCCGGGTTGTAGTACCTGACCTGCGCGGTGATCGCTGGAAAGGATGGGTAGTTCCTCAGAAATCTCCTCAGCTCCTGAAATGCCTTGGGCGCCACCACCGTGTCGTTATTCAACAGCATCACCCACTCTGCGCCGGCGAGTTCCGCAAACCGAATCCCTACATTGTTGCCCTTGGCAAATCCCAGGTTTTCCCCGTTCTCGATAAATATCAGCGTATCGTCGCCCAGGTACTCCGCGAACTCCGCTCGGGCGCTGCCGCGCAACGCCGCTAGCTCACTTTCTCTCAGAAACAGCGTTCTGCCAAAAATCTGGCTGCACTCACTCTTCAATCTCTCCACAGACTCGGGCTTGGACCCGTTGTCGACGACCACCGGCACGAATCCCGCCGGTACACTTTTTCTGATCGACTTCAAACACTCGACCGTGTCGTCCTCGCCATTCCAATTCAGAATGACCACAGGAATGACGTCATACGAGCTTTCAACCTCACGAACCGGTGTGTTCTTCACGGTAGCGCCGCGACCTCGCCCGCCGCTCACGACAACGCCACACGGCGACCAGCCGCCCGCGTAATCCACTCGTTGGTATGTAGTACGACCCATAACAGAGCAAATTTCAGGTAGATGTTGCCCCAATGCAGCATGCTGATGGCGAAGGAACTGTAGAAGAAACCGATCCCGAAGATGAACGCGGCGACCGTGAATACAGGTTTTGCATTCCACAGCATGGCGTGGAAGGTAGTAATCATCGAAAACGCCCTCTGGCGTGACCTTCTGGATGCCGACCATCCTGAAGAGAGCAGCGAAGGTGTAATCATGTCGCTTAAGCCGGTTTGCGCGATATGGTGACGATACTCATGCCCTTGCGCACTAAAGCGCCCGCAATTTTGACGGGCCGCATGATGAACTTGAGTCTTTTATCTTCCCATTCCAGACCTGAGTGCAATTTGCAGTATTCGGCAGTGAATCCGGCATTTTCAAGGATTCTACGGGCAGATTTCAGGTTGAATCCGATTGTGAAGAATGGCAGGCTCAGATAGTAAGATTTAGAGCGGCCGTAACGAATACGCCCGTAGACGTTATGAATGTCTTCCTTCAACGAATCAGAGTTGGGGGTGCACATCACAAACAAGCCATTCGGCTTCAGGATGCGGTAGATGACTGCAAGCATATCGATGGGTTTTTGAAGATGTTCAATGACATGAGAAAGCACAACCACATCGAAGCTACAATGAGCAAAGGTCCCAGCACCAAAAAGGCCGGTTATGGTATGAAATCCGTACTTATTCACGACGTACTCAGTTGTGGTGCTGTTGACATCGATGCCGGTAACGTTGAATCCGCAGTCGGCGGCCGCCTTCAAAAATTCCCCCGTGCCACATCCAATATCGAGCATGGTCTTGCCGCGCGCATCGCCAGACAGTTTCTTGACGTTCCCCATGATTCTGACCTTCTCGCCGACATTCTTCGTGTCCTCCACCGCGCCGTTCGATTTGAAGAAATCCAGGCTGTACAGCTTCTTTAGAACCTCCTCGGAAAAATACAACATCGGGTGGATGTATTTGCCGCTGCAATCCAGGCAGCGTACGACGTTCACTTGGCCTATTTCGCTGAGGTCTTTAAAAGCATCGCTGATTTTCCCTGGCTTGCCGAGCAATAGTCGGTTACTGGATCCGCAAATCGGGCAGTTGTCGTTACGAAGCGTAATCATAGGCACGAAAGTCTCGAGAGATTCCACTGCGCCTTTCCTTTCCAATTGAGGATCGCCACCGGAATCACATCCTCGGCGTTTTCAACCTCCCCCCAGGAAGTAGATACCGTCATTGTTGGCTTTAGAGTCTTAGCCGCGAGCCACTAGTCCCGCCGACCACAAATCGTACTCTTGTTGATCTGCAAAGCCACGTTGGAATGTGGACAGGTAAGGCAGCAGGCCAGCAAAAAAGAGAGAGTCGAATCCTCCGAAGTATGGATCCGAATAGGCACCTGCTAATAAGGAGAAGAACGCAATCAGCAGCCCAAACGGAATAACTGACCCTTCCCTAAACTGACGGAGCAGCCGAACGACTGCACCGATGTACACTACGAAAAGTGTTCCAAGAACTGTCATCCCAACCGTACCCAGGTTGAAAAGCATCTGATAGTAGGTGAGTTCGTATCCCCAGGGCTGCTCATCACTTCGGATGTAAGCGACACGTCCCCCGAAGCCCGAGCCCAGCAGCGGAGATTTCAGGAAGCCACCAATGAGGTACGGCTTTTGGATCGTTCGTGCATCCTCCGATGAGAATGCCTGCTGGAAGCGTGTAATGGACCCAACATCGAGCGCGCCTTCTGGAAGAATTATCAGCGTGGCTAGGGCAGTGATGCTAGCGACGACCCAGGCAAGCAGGACACGCCTGCCGCGGATTCTAAGCAATCCGTAACTATCCGTAAGATACGAAACCAAGAGAATGGTGCACGGTGTCAGAGCCACAACGACCCACAACGCTCGGCGGCCCGACACCGCTACAAGGGCGAGCGAGAGCGCAAGCGACACCTTGGCAAGCAGGGAATTCGACTTGCCCGCATCCGCGCGGAACTGCAACGCCAGCAGGTACGGCGCAACCAAGAACATAGAGAGGATATTGATGCTCGAAAACTGAAGGTAGCTGTCCCAGATTCCGATTTCCAGCCCGAGTTGGTCGCGTACGTTATCCGAGATGAGGCCCAGACCGCTGTATTGGTCGTACAATCCTACAAAGTTGATGAGCGGAATCAGGATACCTGACGCAACCATCGCGACATGAAAAATGCGCAGCGATGGCACAGACCGAAAAAAGGTGTACAGAACGAAAAAGGCTACGCTCCAAACCACGTAAAGCCGCAAGGCATCGTAAACAGCCTGGGAGTAGTTAGTTGGGTGGAGTAGGCCAACAAATGCCCACACCAGTCCAGCCACGCAGATCCACAGGTAGAACCAGAACAGACGCTGATACGAGACAATCTGCACTCTTTTCCTGTAGATGGCCCACACGAAAGAGAGAAGAAACAGTCCTAGGAAAAAGAGTTTGACGGCTAGAAAGGCTCGCACTAGCGTGAGCATGGCCGCAATGAACATCACGGCAGTCCACACTATCCATCGCTCGCCGCCGACTGGTAAAGCGGTGCTCGGGGTAGTCATGAGAGATTCTTTCCCGCGAGCCGCCGCGCTTGCGGCCTCATGGCTGGCTCTCCATCAGAAACGCGCCAGGCCCGGACGACCAGCCATGCGCCATAGACATGACGTAACGCGTGCCCTGGCTGGAGAATTTGTCGAAATCTTGAATCAGGCACAGTCCAATATCCGTCGCGCTTGCGCATCCCGGCGGATCAATCTCCCAGAACGTCGTAGCGCCCGCATTCAACATGCCGCCCCACACTTGCCGGATCAAGTCCAGCGCCTCGGCTCGATGCCCGGTCATCTCCATCGCCTCCAAGACGAAATAGTCAAAGTAAGGCGTTACGTCTTGAGAGGGCGGCTGGCTCAAGATCCGCGTAAAGATGGCGTCGTATTGCGAAGGATCGGCGATACCGGAAAAGACCGCCATGGCATTGGTTTGCATCCGGTCGCCGAAGGTACCCGTCGCTGCATCGAAATAGGCGGCGGCAGCAGCCGTCTTGATCGCGGCGGCAACGGCTGCGTAGTTTGCCGCCGATGCCGCATCTCCCATCTGGTCAAACAGGAACGCGGCTTCTTGGAATCCCATGTAGTAAATCATGGTGGTGATCTCTGTCGCTTCCGGCGCGGTCTGGCCGGCAAATTGAAACATTCCGGGCGACCAATCCACGAACAATCGCATGCTCGGATCGTCTGCAAACAGGCCACCGCTCAATTGAGTTTGCATTCTCGCCAGAATGGCCTTCAGGTTCTCGCGCTGGCTTGCCAAGTGCGAGGCATCACCACTGGAACGGTACAGATCGCCCAAATCTAGAATCCACCAGGCATTAAATGACGGAATGCAGTTGATATCTTGTCCTGGTATAGGCGTGTCATTGCTGAGACAAATCCGCCGAGCAAGGTCGTCAAGCGTATCCTTTACCAATGAATCGGTCGCACTTCCAAACGCGGCCCGCGCCGTCCGCGCGCTCACATAAACATCCGCCGCCCAGGGAAGACGGTCCCGTTTAGGCGCATCCCAAAACTCCGTTTGCATTCCCAGTTGCGCCGTGTACACGCTCGTTTGCCAGATTTGCACCAACTGAGCGTCCGGGTTTTGGTACTGCTTCACCACCGGAAGGTTACGAAACACTTCGTCCGCCTGGATGTGCAGGGATTTGGCCGCCTCAGGGCCGTCGAGGAAAACCACCTGAACATAACGGAAACCAGTGACCGGACCGTACGCCGTTTCTCCCGCTGGAACCACAAGACTTCGAGGCCCAAGCGAGGAGAGATCAGGTGCCGCCTCCTGCAAAGACTCGCCAAAGCTCATTTGTAAATGCGCAGCCGTAGCGGACGACGAATCCACCCGCAACCGGCCCGAGATTTCCTTGCCGAAATCCACGGTGATGCTATTCGAGCTGCCCGGAGCGGAAGAACTCGCTGCAAGCGGAACATGATCGAGAATGGCGTTGATTCCCTGATAGCCGGGCCACTGATAAAGGTTAAGGTCAAAATTGCCTTTGAACCGGGTAATGTCAGACTCCAGCGAACCCAATGAAGTCACGGGCATCCAGACGGAACCATCCGTCGAGCCTTCCCACAGGCCGTCGGAAACCACCAACGGCTGGGCGTTGATGCCTTGTTCCGCGGGAACGATTTTGAGCGCCAGATGCTCCCCAGCGGAAGCAGTGACATAAATTGAGTTTGGCCCGGTCGTCAAAACGTTCGAGATCTCCGCTATTTCCACGGGGCGGTCACCGGTAAGAATCGGCCTTCCTTGCGCCAGATGGATGACGTTTGCGCCGTTGATCAGCACGTCGGCGTTGTAGGGTCCAAAAAAATAAAGGGTTGCGCGTGTCGGCGCGGATACCAGCGAGAAGCTCTTCCTGAAAATTCTCGGACCAGTGGCATCTGGCGAAGGAGATGAAAACCAGATATATTGCTCCGAACCAACCGGCAGAAGCACGTTGCCGGGAGGTGGCGAGACGCTGACAATATTGCCGCTCTGACAACCGCAGATCCATTCTGCCGCACAAGCTGCAGCCGCCAGCCAGCCCTTCACTACACGCTCGCTGCTTCCGATTTCCGCGATATCGTCACGATGCTCGCGCCCTTGCCCAGCACCGCACCCATAATTTTGAGGGATCGCATGATGAACTTGCGAGTCTTGTCTTCCCATTCGAGGCCCGAGCGCACTTTGCAGTATTCGATAGCGAACCCGGAGTCCTCAAGGATTCTGCGCGCGGATTTTCGGTTGAATCCGATGATGTGGTATGGCGACTGGAATGGCGCCAGATAGTAAGATTTGGAGCGGTCATAACGAAGATGCCCGTAGACGTTATGAATGTCTTCCCCGAACGAATCAGAGTTGGGCGTGCACATCACAAACAAGCCGTTTGGCTTGAGGGTCTTGTGGATGACGGCCAGCAATTCACTTGGTTCTTGAAGATGTTCGATGACATGAGAGAGCACCGTCACATCGAATCTGCCCTGCGGAAAAGTTTTCGGTCCTAGAAGGCCCGTCACAGTGCGAAATCCGTATTTTCTGGTGATATAGTCCGTCGTAGTAGTGTCTACGTCGATCCCAGTAACGTCGAATCCGATATCGGCGCCCGCTTTCAAGAATTCTCCCGTGCCGCATCCAATATCAAGCATGGTCTTCCCGCGCGTCTCGCCGCACAGTTTCTTGACGGCCGCCATGATGGTGACTTTCTCTCCCACGTTCTTGGAATCTTCTAGTACGCCGTTCGCATTGAAGTAATCGAGGTTGTAAAGCTCTTTCCTGAACTCCTCGGAAAAATACATCATGGGATGGATGTACTTGCCGCTGCACTCAAGGCACCGTACGACGTTCACCTGGTCTATTTCATTGTACTTCTTGAAAACATCGTTGATTTTCCCTGGCTTGCCCAGCAATCGCCGGTTACCGGATTTGCAAATCGGACAGTTTTCGTTGCGCAGCGTAATCATCGGCGCGAAAGTTGCGCGAGCGTTCGTTCTTCCGGAGTGAGAATCCGGAACCACGCCACGAGCACAAAACACAGGATCGTTCCAAACAGGAAAAGGCCCTTCACGATTGGGCCGTTCAGCAATGCGGCCAACACCAGAATCACCATCGCCATCGCCGGCAGCAGCGCCGTTCGCGGCCGCATCCGACTCCTGCCTGGCAGACAGCGTCTCGCCAACACGAATAGGAACAAGGCGTCAACCGCCACGCGCGCGGTCCATGCGATGGCCGCGCCTTCAATCCCTCGCGTGCTGATCAACCACCACAGCAATCCGAGATACAAGGGAAGCTCGATGAGGTGCAGCGTGGCAGTCAGGTCCGGTCTCCCTGCGCCCTGCAAGAGTGTGAAAGGCACCAGCGCCAGGCTGTTGACGAACACGCCCACCGCCAGCCACTGGAGCACGCGGAAGCTGTGCTGCGCGAATTCAGCCCCCAGCCAGAGCTTCAAGCCGTCCTGTGCCAGTGCCACCGAGCACAGCATGATGGGAAACAGCACTAAAAAGAGGGACTTGGCGCATTGGCGGAAGAGTTTCGCTGTCCGCTCGCGGTCCTGCGCAAAGCCCGTCGAGAAGGCCGGAAACATGACCGCCATCAGCGCGCCGGGAAGGAGCAAGGATTTGGTAACGACCTCAAAGGGGGTAGCGTAGTAGGCCACGGCCGTCACGGAAACCAGCGCGCCGATCAAAAAGCGGTCAAGGGTCACCAGCAGCGGACTGACCACGTTGCTGACTGTCATCCACCCACCGAAGCGCATCAGCGGTCCGACCGCGGACCGCTCCCAGGCAATAGACCGGCCCAATTCTGGTAGCACCTGCAGGCAAACCAGCAGATGGGCGGCCCAGGCGAGGATTCGTCCTGCCACTAGCACCGCGACCACCGGAACCACGCTCTTCGAAAACGGCAGGACCAGTAGCGGTCCCGCAAACGTGAAAACCCCCATCGGAATCCGCAGGGCGCTGATCACCCCAAAACGTTGGTGCGCCTCCAGCAAGCCCCGCAAGCCGGCTGTAGTGATCACGAAAGGAAGAGAAATTCCCAGCAGGCGGAACGCTTGCAGCGTCTCGGGCTCCAGCGCATCAGGCACATTCAAGCCGCTATGGACAAGCCACGGCGAAATCAGCAATACGGCCGCGGTTCCGGCGAATCCCAGCAGCATCATTAATAGAAGAGACGTCCATGCTAGCGAGGGAATCTCAGGCTCTTCCCCGGCCCCCAATTTCTGCGCCACCAGCTGCGTCAGTGCCCGGCCCAGCCCGAGGTCAAACAGGCTGGCATACCCGATCAGGGCCCACGCCAGCGTCAGCACCCCAAAGCGTTCCTTGCCCAATCCATGAATCAGGATCGGAATGCACACCAACGCCACGAGCATCGGCGCGCCGCTGCCCAGCAGGTTCCAAATCGTGTTTTTCGCCAGGAGCCGCCCGCGCGTTAAGTGCCCGTTATGCCCGTTGCGTCCCTTATGCCCGTCGTGCCCGTTATTACTATCAATAAGGTTGTTCGCCGTTTCAGCCGTCTCGGTTGTTCGCGCTAGAGTCGCGGACTTCGGCGTGGCGGTGTCTTCGCCGGATGGCAGGTCTTTCATGTTCTTGATTTCAGGCATTTTAAAATTATTATTGACTCGTACCGTACTTATGTGTTAACATTAGTCGTGTTTATCAGCCGCAATTCGTGCCGAATCTCGCAATTTATCGCTGTACTTCCGCCCCGCCATGCTGACGTAAAATCTATGGTCGCAACCCCTGCAGAATCAACACTTACGCGACCGCACCTAAGTGTTGATGTTGATTCTAAAACCATTTACAGAAATCCTAAATCCTTTAGATGCAACATTTACGAAAAACCGGGGGGGAGGGGTCTGCTCCGGCGCTACACCACGACAGGTCGTACATCCGCGATGTCCACATCCACCGCGACGGATCTCTGGATCAGCCCCAGGGAGACGATCACCCGCATCCCGCTCTTCTTGCGCCTCAGTACCCCTTCGAGCCCTGCGAACGGGCCACCGGTTATCCGCACCCGCCGTCCCACCGTCAGGAATGGATGTGGCTCCGCGTGCAAGCTCTGGGCGAGGCCTGACCGCATGATTTCCATTTCAGCGTCGGGAAGCGCCGTCGCTTGGCCGTTAAAGGCGACCAGCCGCACCACGCTCGGAATTTGCAAGACGCGCAGCCGGTCGCGCAGCGCCAGCCGCACGAAAACGTATCCAGGAAACAACGGCAACTCCAGTTGCATCCGCCGGTCTTTCCAGCGCCGCACCGAACTATAGAGAGGAAGAAAGTGTTCTACCTCGCGCGTCCCCAGCTCCGAAGCGACGCGCTTCTCATGCTGCGCGCGCGTATACGCCGCGTACCAGTGGGGCTCCAGAAACGAAACCGGCAGATGCAGCGCGTCGAAGCCGCCTCGTTGCTCCGTCGTCTCCAGAGCTACGCTAAATAAACCCATGTGCCACACTCCTTACACAGCTTCGCCCCGTCAGCCACAGGGCCGAATACTACTTAACCAAGTTATTTACAACACGTTACAGACAATTCAGGCTACTTGTCCTGCAAATCTCTGTCCCGTCGAAAATCCTCTTCCGCGCGGTCCGCTGCTCCCGCGTCCGCGCGCGCTCCTGCTCCGTTGGAACTCGCTCCGTTCAAATGCGCCCAGGGAATTCGCGTTTTCAGCGCGTCAGCCACTTCGTGCAACAAAACTTTGCGCGGATCTTTTGGATCGGCCTCTTCCCAACGCGCGGATCCCAGCACCCAAACCACGGACATGGTCAACGCCAGAAATGTGCCGAGAACCATGATTACCAGACGGTGCGGATATGATTTCCTCTCCGGGATTTTGGCCGGATCCAGCACCTTGACGCTGGGCGTCTCTTTTGCCTCTTGCACCTTTGCAAGCTCGTACTGTTCGGTCAGCAGCTCGTAAACTGTCTCCTGGATCTTCGCGCGGCGGTAATGATCTGCGTATTTCGCACCGAGCAACGGCAGATTCCGGATAGTGGGAAACGGAAGTCCGCCGAGCTTCCCACCTTGCGATGCGTCGGCAACCTGTGTGTGCGACGAATCGGCGCCTGCTGGTGCAGTTCCATTCGCACCTTTGGTCGTAGCGATATTTCCAGTTGGGCCGTCCTCCTGCGTACCGCTAAGTTTGTGGAGTTGTTTGCGAAGTTCGACGACCCGGGCGTTCAAGGCTCGGACACGCGAATTGTTATCCGTATAAATTTGGCGAAGTCCCTCGAGCTCAGACTGCGCAGCAATCAACTGGCCCGCGAGGGTGCTGGCAGCTTCCAGCATGGCTTTGCCTTCCGTCTGTATGTCGAGCGTGCCGTTCCTACTGGAGAACTGCGCTAACTGGCTGGAGGCATCGTCTAGATCTAACTTTGCAACTTTGAGACGGTCTTCAAGAAACACGCGTTCCCGATGTGCAGAAGAAGTCGACAGATCGGAAACGAGCGCGTTCAACTCGTCAACATAGGCGCCGGCGAGGGCGGCCGCTCGCTGCGGACTATGATCCGTCACACTGATAGTGATGATGCCGCTCTTCTTGTCCTCTGAAATCGATGTGTTTTCGTCAAGTCTTGTCCGCGCATCTGCAACGAGCCGCGTTCCGTAAACCTTTCTCAAATCAAATTGGTCGACGAGGCGATCCTGGGACGTCTGACTTCTCAATACCCCGATGAATAACGCACCTGAACTCTTTAGTCCGAGCAAATCTCCCGCCACGCCCCCGAGGCCCCCAACCTTCGCTGCCATCGCGGCCATCATGGCCATCCCCGAGGGTGACTGTGAATCCGGAGGCATGAGCTGCGTCGTCGACGTGTAGGACTTTGGAATCGAAAACGCCACCAGAGTGGAAACAATTAAACCCACCGCCCCTATTCGGAAAAAGAACCGACGATGTCTCCAAAGGAGACGTACCTGTTCCGCTTGCCACTCGCGCGAATCCTCGAATGGCATCTCCGGAAAGGAAACCCCTCCCACGGCCTGATGCGGCGCGGTCTCAGGCTGCTGTTTGGTCGCCGTCTGCGTCACGCTTTTCCTTCACTTCCCACTTGGGTTCCGAACATTTCGTTCCCTTCATTTCCGCTGACCGGGTCTGAAAGTAAATTCAATCGACGTCGCCACATCGGAGCGGGGCAACGGATCGAGCACTGGAAAATTCCACTTCTCGTATTGCACCGTCCCGGACACAGTCACCATATTGTTCAGCCAAAAATCAGCTCGTACGCTGCCATCATTGAGTGTTCCGCCCTGTGGCAGATACTGCGGGTTCACTTTCAGATGACGATAGTTGAATTGGATTTTGTTCCGCGACGTAAGCCAATACGTGCTCCACACCTGCTGACCCTGCCCCGCGCGCCCCAGCCAACTTCCCATAAGATTTCCCGAATTTGTATAGGAGCCGTCCGGGTAGCGACTGTTCACATAGAAACAACCGACGCAGGTCGTAAAATCACCAGGTACCGTTGATCCGCCTTCCGCTCTGAAATCAAGTTTCGGTATGCCGGGAATTCGCGGCAGATAAATCCCTCCCCGGTAGGCAGATTTGCGTGGATAAGCCAACGGCGAGAACTCGTCTTCATCGAAAGCCTCTCCGTAAAACTGCACCCAATCCCGCAATTTCGGAACGCGATAAGTGAAGTCGACTCCGGATCGCCGATCGCCTGCATCCTGCGGAGCACCCTGGTGCTGCCCACCGCCCCCGTTGATCGAGTAGCTCTTCGCTAGAGTGTGAAACGTTAGCGGAGTTGGGCCGCCCGCAAAAACCGTCGTAGTAGAAACGCTAAACTCAAGGTTCCGCGTGGGCTTCAAGCTGATCTTTTGCCCTTGTATGAAGGGTTGCCGACCTATGTTCCGCCCAAACTGCCCTTCTATACCCGTATCCGTTTGAAAGACAAATTCATGTCCGGCTAATTGCCCGAGGAACCACTCGACACGCATCGGTCCTAGCCAACCGAGAATGCTAGGTAGCTTGAATGGCGACACTCGGTTGATTCGAAACATATTCACCGGCTCAGCGTTGTCACTGAACATCATTGGTCCGCCTTGGCTCGGGCTCCACCAAAGGCTTTGCCTTCCAAAAGTGACCTGCCAATTCTCAAAGTTCATACCGACATATGCATCAAGCAATCGAACTCGATTGACCGCAGAAAATGGCGTGGCTGGCGGAACTCCCCCAACGTTATCCACAGAAGCGATGAATTGTCGCGCGCTATCGGGCTGAGCCGGAGCTGACGGGGAGTGTTGGTATTCGGCTCGCACATAGCCGACCCAGTGCCCAGACGTGGTCCACGCCGAAACGCCCTCGAGGGAGTTGAACCCTTCCTGGTACGGTCTCCCGAAATCATTAACCAGCGTTTGTCCAAAATGATTGCCATCGGTGAGAGGCTTTCCAGAGATCTCTGTAACTCGCGCGTATACGGATTCGATCTCGCCGCGAAAACGGCCGTCCTCGCCCCTTCCTTCGAGTTCACCGCGGAATTCCGTTTCTAGTAAGCGATAAGCGTTCTCTGCTTCTGGCCCACCACTCTCTTCATCGTTGATGCGTTCTGCGGCTTCACTCAAAAGCCGCGCACATTCGCTACGAGTCCAGGGGCGCATTCCCGCAAACCCACTGTCAATCTTCCCCATCGCAGCCAACCGATCAAACAGGGGATAAATCCAGCTATCGAGAGGAACATACGGAGAACCTTGATTTTTGGGAGAGTACGTTCCATCTCCTCGAAAGACTTGACTGATCGATCTCCACGCCTCCCCACCTAATTCCGGATCGTGATGCCTGCTATAGACATTCTGCGCGACGAGATTGCCCAAAATGCTTCCCACGAAAACATCGGACGGAAAATGCTGCCGCGATCGAACTCGAGAGTAGTCCACAAGCGAAGCCAAGCCGTAAGCCACGATTTTCACGAGCGGATTCGGATACTCGTGCGCGATTACCCCGGCGACTGACCAGGCGGCAGCCGCATGCTCCGAAGGAAAGGAGGTTCCGCCTCTTTGAAAAAAGGGGCCAGTTCCGTCGCCTTGGTAAGGCCGCTCGCGGCGCAACGTGTATTTAAGTGATTCGACTGCCACCAAGCTATTCAGGGCAGCCTCGCCCGCGAGAAATCCCGTCTCGCTCCAGTGCTCGTTGTGTCGGACGTGGCCCAGTAGCCACATGCTCCCTGCTCCGCCTATGAGCGCTCCCACTCCAGCGTTTGAAAGAGTCTTGTAGTGACTTATGGTGTTGGGGCCGTTAGAAAGATGTTTGCTGAAGCTGGCATCCGTCACGAAGAGTCCGGCTGTGATCCCGCTTAAAGGCACGAGCCATTGCGTATCCGAAAATCGGATCTTGGCGGGACTCGTCCATATCTGCTCTTGGTCAAGCAAGAATTCTTTCCCCAGCCCCTTGAAGCTCCCCGTAGAAGGAGGTGCCGGATCTGGGTCCGGATCGATTAGGAATTTCTTGACCGTGGCTTTTTCCTTTCCTTCTTTGCTCGAGCTGTCATGCTCCGCGTCATTCCCGCTTTGTGCCTGTGCTTGCGGCGTGGCGGGCCTAGAAACAGGCACCGTCAGCGTCAAATTCGACGCCACCCAGCCAAACGCCAGCACGATAAAGTACCTCCGCCTCATGAACGTTTCCCGGTTACGGATGGATGTAAGCCACTGCCAAAGCCACAGACGAAGCCACCTGCGCTGATTGCATAATTAGCGCCCAATTGCGTCCGCCAATCTTTGGCGCAAGCTCGGGCACGACGATCGAGTCGCCCGGCCTTAACGTTTGGTTCAAAGCATTCCCGGACCACCACGAATCTGAATTGTTTTTGGCCCCCAACACAGATCCATCGCCGCGGACGACGAAAACGGCCTTCTTGTTGGCGAGTTGTGTCAGCCCGCCAGCTTGGCTGAGGTACCACTTAGCACTCCTGCCAGCGACATACGCGACTGCCGTGGGATTGAAGACTTGGCCAGTCACGGTCACGTAGTTCGCGGTCTTCGGAATGATAAGTAAGTCGCCGTCCCGCACGGGAATGTCCGCGGTCGTGTTGCGCCAGGATTGCACATCCGATCGAACGTGAATGACTACTCGTCCAATCGGAGCGGCAGTCTGAAGCTGATCTAGAGTGGACTGCGTTTGCGAAATCGCAGTCAGCTTTGCATTTTTCTGATCCACATCACCTTCAGGCAAGGATCTCAAATAGTTTTGTTCCGCCTTGAGCCGCAGAACAAGTTCCACGCGTGACTTCACCTGAAGATCGCGAACCTCTTTTCGGACCAACACAGCGCCATAAGGATATGCTTCCGGACCAAATCCTCCGCTTCGCATCAAAACTGAACTCAGTCGTTCTCCGGGCTCGATACCGTATGTGCCTGGATGCAAAACCTCTCCTCGAATGGTCATCGACGAGCCAATATCGTTCCATCGCGGAAGTTGGCGAATCGTAAGAATGTCTCCGTCCCGCAAAGGAACGTCGTTCTTCTCGTCTCCGCTCATTGCAGCGGTAACGTTGACGTCCAACCTGTCGCTTGGAGTCGTTCGAGAGGCATTCGGGTCGAAGCGCGTGAGATCAGCTCTTTCCGTATAGGCGCTTCGCTTTATTCCGCCGGCTACGCGGACCAAATCCTCGACCCGCATGTTTGTAGTAAGCGGATAACGCCCCGGCTTGGCTACCTCACCGTTGATATACACGGTCGGCGGATCAACCCGCGCCGAATTGCGGTGCACAAGCAAACGATCGCGAGGCTGGATCAATATGTCATCAACTGGATTTCCCGCAAGGGCATCGCGGAGATTGACGCTTAGGATTTTCATTGTGCCGTCTGGCTGCGTGCGGAATAACTGCACCGAGTCAAGAGACGCATCCTGCGTCACACCACCCGCCAGATAGACAACGTCCTTTAGGCGCGCCTGCCCCGAAGTCCGGTATTTCCCCGGCACGCGAACCTCTCCGCCAACCCAGACCTCGGGAGCTGGTTCAAAATCGTACCGGCTAAATACGCGAACGGTGTCGAGCGGCTGGAGTTTCGGTGCTGAGTCTGGATTTGCCAGGGCGGCCGTCAAATCGAAGCTCTCCACGCTTGGATGAAAGTCAGGGGGATTTAACCTGACGATTTCGGCGTAATGCGGCGCGGGTTCAGGCATCAAGTCTTTGTAGGACCCAACCAAGTCCAACAGGCCCATCCCTTGTTTGTAAGAATATCTTCCTGGACGCAATACATGCCCCTGAAGGTAGATTGCGTCTTCGTTGTAGGGAGCGATTGGAAAGATATGAATTTCATCGCCGTCGCTGATCTTGAATGCATCAAGCTGTTTCTTGCTTGAATCGGCGTCCCCCCCAGGCGAAAGGTCAAGTGCAAGCATCGTGCGTTTCTCGTGCGCTTCAACGCGTTGGACCTCTACATGTCTCAACGTAGCCGTTGGCAGGATTCCGCCCGCGAGTTCGAGCACATCTGCAAGCGAGCTCTCACCGTTCAACTCATAGAT